>Ga0182030_10004807_pt1 | contig 28851 bp, 25 predicted proteins | sample 812S3MmetaG_FD_121299 | JGI IMG/M metagenome (GOLD analysis project Ga0182030, IMG submission 121299) | Permafrost microbial communities from Stordalen Mire, Sweden - 812S3M metaG (Illumina Assembly) | ecosystem: Environmental > Terrestrial > Soil > Wetlands > Permafrost | place: Sweden...
ACCGTCGGCGAAGCCTCCGCGCAGGGCGCCGCCGGGCGGGCGGGAGCCCTTGCCGGCGCGGCCGATGCGGCGGTGTCTGGCTTCCGGCGGTGGCTGGCACCGTTTGACGCGCACTCACCGGCCAACTGGATCGCCCTGTACGCCCAGCGTCACATGCACGAATTCGGGACCACCCGTGAGCATCTGGGCACCATCGCGGTCAACAACCGGCGCAACGCCGCGGGTAACCCGAACGCGGTGTACCGCAAGCCGATCACGCTCGAGGATTACTTCGATGCGCGGATGATCACCACGCCGTTCGGCATGTTGGACTGTGACGTGCCCTGTGACGGGTCGGTGGCGTTTGTGGTCTCGCACATCGACACCGCCGACGACGGACCTCACCCCGGCATCGGCGTCGAGTCCATCGGGTGGGCCATGCGGCATCGACCGTTGTGGGATCAGTGGGCCGATATGACCGAAATGGCCGCATGGGACGCGGCGGCGCACCTTTGGGAGCGCAGCGACCTGCGCCCCGACGATGTCGACCAAGTGCAGCTCTACGACGGATTCTCATTTCTTCCCTTGGTGTGGCTGGAGGCATTGCGTTTCTGTGGCAAGGGAGAAGCCGGTCGGTTCCTCGAATCCGGCAAACGCATCGCCCTGGACGGGACGCTGCCGTTGAACACCGGCGGAGGGCAGCTATCCGCGGGACGCCTGCACGGTTGCGGACTGCTCTACGAGGCGTGTGTACAGCTGCGCGACCAAGGCGGCGACCGCCAAGCGGGCCGGCCCGACACCGTGGCGGTTGGGGTGGGCGGGGGACCCACCGCCGGGGCGGCGCTGTTGGTGCGGCGATGAGCGCGGCGGTGGAAGCGGCGTTGATCCGTCACGGCCTGCCGAACCGGGTCGAGGGCGTTCTCAAACCCGACCCCGGGCTCATTACCGAACCCGGCATCAAGAATGCCATGGCCGAGTTTCGGCACCGTGCCACTACCGCAGTCGGCCGGGTGGCCGCCGGAACCCGCGATGGTGTTGCAGCGATCTTTTGTCACGGCGGGGTGATCGGGGCTTGCGTGGAAAAAGCCGTCGGCGATGTCGGCCTGGCCTTGACCGACCCGCACTATGGCTCGATGACGCGCATCGCCATTGAAGCAAACGATCAGTGGAAGTTGCTGACATACAACGAAATTCACCATATCGAACGCCTGGCAGCGGGCCGAGAGGAGCGCCATGAGTTTTCGCGATGACGGCAAGGTGTACCTCGAGGTCGGCGTCAACGAGGTGGTGAGCAAGGACGACAACCCGAATGTGCCGTACGGGGCCGAGGAGACGGCTCGCGATGTGGTGGAGTGCATTCACCACGGCGCCACCGTTGTGCACTACCACGCCCGCTACGACGACGGCCGGCAAGCCTGGACCGACGATGAGGTCTCCCGCACCATCCTGGCCACCGCGGCCCGAGAGGTCGACCCCCTGGCCTACCCCAGCTACGTCGGCAGCCTCGACCACATCTGGGCGCTGGCGGAGCGCCGGCCGGCCGGTACCAGACTGTTGCTCACGCCGTTCGACCCGGTCCAACACGTCAAGCGGGTCCTGTGGCTGGAAGAGGAAAACCGCTTCGGGGTAGTCAGTTTCGGACCCGACGACCCGAACAATTCCCGTCCGCCCTACCCGCCGGAGCTGGATCGGTTCGCCGAGCTGGGGCTGGTGCCGAACATCGCCGTGTTCAACACCGCCGACATGCGCTGGGTAGCGCTGGCCGCCCGCATCGGCATCTTGCGCCAGCCGGTGAACATCAAGCTGTTCTTTTCCGATCGCTGGGTATCCAACAACGACCCCGACCCGGATGTTATCGACTTCCTCATCTCCCGCATCCCGGAGGGAATCGACCACGAGACGATCGTGGTCCCCTACGCCATGAGTTCGGTAGAACGGTGCCACCAGCTCTGGGAACGTGCGCTGGACCGTGGTCTGGGCATCCGGGTGGGAATCGGTGACTGCCCGTGGGCGTTCCCCGGGGCGACTAACGCGGAAATGGTCGACCTGGCAGTCGGTTTGATCGCTAGCCGCGGACTCACCCCAGCGACGCAAGCCGATTTGCGCGCCCGCGTCGGCGCCCCGGCAGTGGCCGAGGCTACATCGTGAGGGTGGTCGTCGACCCTGAAACGTGCATGGGCCACGGCCAGTGCTATGCGCGGGCCGCGCAGGTCTATCTACCCGGCGACGAAGGCGTCTGCGGGGTGATCGAGCCAGAGGTCGACGGTGAGTGGTGGAGGCGTAATGATCTGGCATCCAATGGATGCACATAACTTCGTCAGTATCTCAAGAAGACGGTCCGATAGCGAGAGGTAAGCCCATGTCTGAGTCGAACGTCGAGACAGCACAATCATTCGACCCGTTCACCCCGGTGGAGGATCCTTACCGGCCGCTGAAGGCGGCGGCAGCGCGGTGCCCGGTATTCCCGGTGCAGCACGGGGCCTTCGTCGTCACGGGGGCCGCCAACGTCGCTGCGGTGTTCAAGGATTCGGCGTCCTTCCGCAACGAACTGCGCCCGCGTACGCCCGGGACGCAGCCGAGTATGGTGCACCTCGACGGCCAGGAACACACCCGGATGCGCAGGCTTGTCGTGAAAGCCTTCACGCCGCGGGCGGTCAAGATTGTCGAAGATCCGACGTACGCCATCGCGCATGCGCTCATCGACCGATTCATCGGCCAGGGAAGCGCGGATTTGTGCGCAGAGTTTGCGTTTCTGCTGCCGGCAATGGTGATCGCCGAGCTGGTCGGAATTCCGGAGGGGGACCGCTCACAGTTCGTCCGTTGGGCCGATGACGCCATAACGGCCGCTGGACCCAACTCCAGTGGCTACGCCGAATCCGACCCCGACCTACGCCGGTACGTGCTGGGCATCATCGACCAGCGCCGGATGGCGCCCGGCGACGATTTGCTTAGCCAATTGATTCAGGTTCACGATGGCGAGGATCGGCTCGCCACCGAGGAACTCGTCGCGCTGGTCCGCATGCTGATTCTGGCCGGCACGGACACCACGGCGAACCTGATCGGCTCGATGCTGCATTACCTGCTGTCCGATCGGTCCCGCTGGGAGCGGCTGCGGATCGATCGCACACTGATCCCCAACGTGATCGAGGAGACGCTGCGCTGCGACCCTCCGCTGTACTGGTTGCCGCGAATGACAGCCACCGACGTCGAAGTCGCCGGTGCGACGATTCCTGCGGGAACCCTGGTGTGCAACGCGGTTGGACACGCCAACCGCGATCCAGCAGTCGTGGAGCGCCCCGACGAGTGGGACATGGACCGGTCCGCCATCCGTAATCGCACTCATCTGACGTTCGGGTTTGGTGAGCATTTCTGCCTCGGCTCGTCGCTGGCCCGGCTGGAAGCGACCGTCGTCTTGGAAGTGCTGCTGGAGCGCCTGCCCGGTGTCGCGCTCGCCGAAGACTACGTCTATCAGCCACACGGTCCGTTGATGATGCGCGGAGTCAAGGCGATGCCGGTCACCTTCACCCCCGCTACGCCACGATGACGTCACTCAGCTCCCTCGGCACACACCTGCTCGTGGATGGTCAGTTGGTCGGTGACCTCGACTCGACCGCCGACGTGATCAACCCGTCCACCGGAGAGCTGGCACGCACGGTGCCGCAGGGCGGCCTCGGCGAGGTTGACGCCGCGATCGCCGCGGCCCGACGAGCCTTTGACGGCGGCGAGTGGTTCTCCTTACCTGCCGCCCAGCGCGGCGAAATCCTCATGCGGCTTGCCGATCTCGTCGAGGCGCATACGGCCGACTTCACCCATTTCGTAGAAACCGAGGTCGGGACGTGCCGGCGGGTCGCCGGTCCGGGGCAGGTGCTGCGGCCCATGGACCACTACCGCGACATGGTGTCCAAGGGATGCACCGAGCTCGGCTATGCGTTGCCCAAATTGCCCGGCCCGCCGGCAACCGGGCAGCGAGTGGTGCGGGAACCATGGGGTGTGGTCGCCGCGATCACCCCGTGGAATGCGCCCCACCTGGTCAACTTGTGGAAAGTCGCACCGGCCCTCGTGACGGGGAACACGATGGTGCTTAAGCCTGCACCCGAGGCGCCGAGTTGCGCGTTGCTGCTGGGTGAGCTCGCCGCCGAGGCGGGAGTTCCACCGGGTGTGCTCAATGTGGTCACCGGCGGAGCTGATGTTGGACAGACGATGGTTGCCGACCCGCGTGTCGACATGGTGGCCTTCACAGGATCATCGGCGGTTGGTCGTGCCATTGCCCAGGCGGCCGGCGCCACCCTCAAGCACACGCTGCTCGAACTGGGTGGCAAGTCTGCGCTATTGGCGTTGCCCGACGCCGACGTGCCGTCGCTGGTTGCTGCCGTGCTGCGCTTCGTGACGCTTGCAGGTCAGGGGTGTGGGCTGCTGACCCGCGTCCTGGTTCCGGAGACACTGCACGACACTGTCGTCGGCGGCCTCATCGAAGCGTTTCAACACGTGCGGGTCGGACCGGCCGACGATCCAACGACTTCGATGGGGCCGGTCATCTCCGCAGCAGCCCGAGATCGCATCGAAGCCACGGTCGGTGAAGCGGTCGCAACCGGCGCACGGATCGCGTTCGGCGGCGGCCGCCCGACGCGCCTGCCACCGGGCGGATTCTATTTACAACCAACGCTTTTGACCGAAGTCACCAACGACATGGCGGTCGCCCGCGAGGAAATCTTCGGTCCGGTCATCGTCGTCATCCGCTACAGCGGCGACCCGAACGAGGGCGTCCGACTGGCCAATGACTCGCTCTACGGTCTCGTCGGCGCGGTGTGGACCGCCGACACCGCGCTCGGACTGCGGCTGGCGGCTCGCATCCGCGCAGGGCAGGTCCGCGTCAACGCGACCGCCTCGGGCAACGAGGCACCCTTCGGCGGGTACAAGCAGTCCGGCGTGGGCCGTGAAGTCGGCCGGGAAGGGTTGCTCGAGTACACCACCGTCAAATACATCGGTTGGCAGATTCCCGACGCCGGTTGAATGTCGGTACAGCAGAAGGGAAAGCGACATGGAATCTTTGGCTCCCGTCGGCGATCTGGACTTCGCCACCGCCGTCAGCGGTTATAGACCCAACCTCGACATGCACCGGCCCACCGCCCGGCCGTTCGGCCTCACCGAACAGTCGACCTACCTCTACGGTGGCTGGCGCGACGAGTCGGGCGCGTTGCACATCGTCGAACGCAAGTTCTGCGGGCCCATGACCGCGGGACTGTGGATGATGACCACCCGGTCCGGAAAGGTCAGTCTCGCACCCGAGTCGCTGCAGACCGTGCGCGGTGAGGTCAAGCGCGAATACTGCGCCACTGAGCATCATCTGCATGGATCGCTGCTCGGCAAGGCCGGGGGAGCGGCTGAAGAAGGACTCGACTACCGGCTGAGCGCGGGCGCGATGCAGTGGCGCGAAGGCGCCATTCTGCGGCTCGACGGCGCACTGGTGGGCCCCGGGATCCAGATCGGGTCGCTGGACCACAACGAACCGTTTTTCTACACCAGCGAGCTGTATAAGGTGCGCGGCACCGTTCTCGGCGAGTCGGTGGAAGGGTTCGTGTTCCTCGATCACGGGTACTGGCCGCACGGGCAGGATTGGAAGGAGTGGCGGATCTTCAACGGCACCCAGCTGTCCTGGTCGGCCTTCGCCACCGAGTTCGCCGACGGCCATGTCGAATGGGGTCAGGTCGCCATCGGTCGCCAGAAATTCAATTTCGTTGCGGTGGCTGACGAAAACGGGCCGCTGGTCATGGAAGTCGGCACCGGCGGCGGCATCGAACCCGACCCGGACGACTGGGCTCAGCGCATTGGTTACCAGGCCCACGACGGACGCACCTGGGTGTTCGAGTTGGAGCCGGGTGGGCAGATGTCGCAGTTTTCGGCGGCGCGCTGGGGCGGCTATCGCGCGCAGGCCGGCCACATACTGCGCCACGGCGAAACCCGCGACGTCAAGGTCGCCTTCGCCTGGGGTGAGACCTTCATGGAACGTTTCCGCGAAGAGGGTGTCGGGTCGGTTGACGCGCTGCTTTCCGCTGCTGCGCAAAAGGCTGTTGCGGCGACGTAATTTACAGCGTTGCGAAGCGTGCTTCGCGACACCTGCCGCCTGCACGCCAAGACACCAAGTCCGGTTGCTCAGCGCTGCTTGGCCAAGGCCGTTTCTATACGGAGGCCGTCCGTATATGGTAGGTGCGTTCGAGGCTGACGTTGCGGTTGGCATCCCTCACGCCCAGGTTCGGTAGGACCGGCTGGGCAGGCGACGCAGGCCGCGGCGACGACCCCGGACCAGAGCACGGAAAGGACTCGCAATGCTGCGTCGACCCTCACTACCTTCGCCACCGCCGACAGCGCACGGCCGGCGGGGTGAGGAATCCGCCGGGGCGGCCCGAAGGCTGCTGCGGGTGGCGTTGCTGCACGCGTTGGCCACCGTGACAGCTGTGTCGCGGACGCCGGACCGGGTGCTGCGCAGGCTAATGCCGGGAATGGCCGCTGCGGGCACCGTCATTCCGCTCTGGGCTCCGAGTTGGGCCGTCAGCGAGTTTCCTTTGCATGTCGCGCTGGTCCAGGCGGTCACCGCGGTCACTGCAGTCCGGCGCGGCGCGCTTGTGCACCCGTCGGGCCGGGTGGGGGCGGCGGTCCTGTTGGGCGCGTCAGTCGTAGTGACCAGCGCCTGGCGCAACTGCCGCCGCACCGACACCACCTTCGAGGAGGTGCTGACCTCAACGCTGGGAGCCGGGTGTCAGCCCGAGTTGCCACCGATGCCCTCTCGGGAGAGTCGCGCGCAGTGGCGCCAGCTGTGGCTACCCAGGCTAAGTGAGCGTAAATGCTATCTGCGCCACGAGAATCTGTCGTACGGAGACAACGGTATCCGCAATCATCTCGACGTATGGCACCGCGACGATCTCGCCCCCGGCGCGGGCGCGCCGGTGCTCATTCAGATCCACGGCAGCGCCTGGATGAAGGGCAGTAAGCGGGGGCAAGGCTATCCACTGCTGGCCCATATGGCGGCCCGGGGTTGGGTGTGCGTGGCGATCAATTACTCCTTGGCGCCGACTGCCCGGTGGCCGGCGCACATCCATGACGTCAAGCGCGCGATCGCCTGGGTCAAGCGCTCGATCGCCGCCTACGGGGGTGACCCCGGCTGCGTTGCACTCACGGGAGGATCGGCAGGCGGACACCTGACCGCGCTGGCGGCGCTGACCCCCAACGAACCGACATTTCAGCCGGGCTTTGAAGGCGAGGACACCTCCGTGGTGGCAGCGGTCCCGGTCTATGGCGTCTATGACTTGCTGGATCGGGCCGGTGACTCGCCGCCGGAGCAGGAGGTTTTCCTGCGGCGCATCGTCATTGGCGCGTCGAAAGAAGAGGCCTACCAAACCTGGCATGACGGATCGCCGCTGTCCTGGATCAACTCCGCGGCTCCGCCGTTTCTCGTGATCCACGGTGGCAACGACACCTGGACGAACCCGGAGCAGGCCCGCGCGTTTAGCGCCGCGCTCGCGCGGGTATCGCGCAACCCGGTCGCCTACGCGGAACTGCCCGGGGCTCAGCACATGTTCGACTTGCTGCCCACCGTCCGTGCCGCGGCCACGGTGGCTGCGATCGACCGATTCCTCACCTGGGTCGTCCACCGTCGGACCGCTGCTCATTCGTCCGCAGCGGCGGGGTACGCGACCGCCATCGAATAACCGAATTAGGATCGGCTGCAGGCGAAGACGCCGCACCGGTCTGCTCACGCCGTGCAACCATCTCTATGCTCTCAGCGCCGAGCACGAGTTAACGGCGTGCCGGCTGGCTTCGGTGCGGCGGTCGGAGTGACTGTCTATTTTGACTAGCACATCCGGACGGATAGCGTACAGTAATGGCGGCGCGCACGGCAGGACGACGCATGGAGGAACTATGCGCATCGATCAAGGTATCGGCAGATCGGCGCTGGCGCTCGCGTTGGCTACAGCGACGCTGGCCAGTGTGGTCGGGATCGGCGCCGCGCTGGCGCGCGCGGACAACAAACGCCTCAACTCCGGTGTCTTCGGCAACATTTACACCGCACAGAAGCAGAACGGCTGTCTGGTTGATCCGCGCTGGGACGGGCGGTTGATCGACGCCGCCCACCGGCACACCCTTGACGTGCTGAGTAACGGCAACCTCAACGGTGACATCGGCTCCGATGGCTCAACCCCGCAGCAGCGGGCCGCCGAAGCCGGGTTCACGGGTGCGGTCGCCGAAACGGTGGCGATCAACCAGTCGATGGCCATCAACAATCTCGATGTCCTCACCCAGTGGTGGAACGATCCGGCGTCGCGGGCGACCATGCAGGACTGCCGGTACACCGCGCTGGGCGTGTGGTCGGAAAACAGTCTGACCCGAAGCGTGGTTGTCGCGACGTACGGGCAGCCGCAATAAGTTCATCCCGGCCTGACCGGGTTCGTCGGGAGTTTATGCAGGACAGCGAGGCTCGGGAAAGCCCTTGCGGCGTCGCCTCGGATGCCATCGATTCCAAGCACCGCCTCGACCGGTGTAAGTTGAATGCCTGTCGCCCTTTTCCCGACTGGGGAACTTGACGGCTTGCCGGCCGCTGCAGCGGCACTGGGCTTGAACTGCTGAGACAGCCAGTCAAGAGAAGCTGAGACGCGGGGTCATCGCGCAAGCGGCGGGGAATGCTTACCGTTTGAAGGCCAGTGAACACGGCTAGCGCGGCCGCGCTGTTCTTCTCGGGGGATGGTGCGCCCGTCGGCCACCGTCGAGAGAGGTTCGTGCTTGACTCAGATCGACTCGATCGTGAAGCCAGTGCGCGCGGTGGGCGGGTTCTTCTCCACGGCGTTGGAGACGCTTTATCTGATGCCGCAGCGGCCGTTTGCCTGGCGTGAGTTTCTGCTGCAGTCCTGGTTCGTCGCGCGGGTCTCGATCATGCCGACGATCATGCTGTCGATTCCGTTCACGGTCCTGGCGGTGTTCGAGATAAACATTCTCTTGGTGGAATTCGGTGCCGCCGACTTCTCCGGGGCCGGCGCCGCTTTCGGGGCGGTGACGCAGATCGGCCCATTGGTGACGGTGTTGGTGGTCGCGGGTGCGGGTGCGACGGCCATGTGCGCCGATCTCGGAGCGCGGACCATCCGCGAGGAGCTGGACGCCATGCGGGTACTGGGCATCAATCCCATTCAGGCGCTGGTAGTTCCGCGGGTTTTGGCCGCGACGTTCGTCGCATTACTGCTGAATTCGGTAGTCGCCGTGGTCGGTATCGTGGGCGGGTTCTTCTTCTCGGTTTTCGTGCAACACGTCACGCCGGGGTCCTACGTTGCAGGGATGACGGTAATTACCGGAACGCCTGAGGTGATCATCTCGGCGGTGAAGGCAGCCCTGTTCGGCCTGACGGCCGCGCTCATCGCCTGCTACAAGGGCATCTCTGTGGGTCACGGCCCCGCGGCCGTCGGCACGGCCGTCAACGAAACCGTCGTGTTTTCTTTCGTCGCGCTGTTCGTCATCAACCTGCTCGCAACAACTGTCGGCGTGAAGGCGACGATGTGAGCGTTGCGCGGGGAGTGACGCCGCGGCTCGACCGCACCGTCCGGACGTGGGCCCGTGGCTGGAACCGCGTCGGGCAACAGACGGCGTTCTACGTCCGCACCATCGCGGCGACGCGCGACGCGTTGGTGCACTACCGCTTCGAGGTATACCGCCAAGTGGCCGCGATGAGCATGGGCACCGGGGCTTTGGCCGTCGTCGGTGGAACGATTGTCATCGTCGGCTTTCTGACGCTGTCGGCGGGTGCGCTGATCGGGGTGCAGGGCTACCAGCTGTTGGCCAATGTGGGAGTGGAGGCGCTCACCGGATTCACCTCCGCCTATTTCAATGTGCGCATCATCGCACCACTCGTCACGGGGATTGGATTGTCGGCCACGCTCGGCGGCGGGGCGACGGCCCAGCTGGGTGCGATGCGCATTGCCGAAGAGATCGACGCCCTGGAAGTGATGGGAATTCGCACGGTCGCCTACCTGGCCGGTACGCGCTTGCTTGCTGGGATAGTTGTGGTGATACCGCTGTACTGCGTCGCGGTGCTCATGGCGTTCACTGCGGCTCGGTTCACCACCATCACCCGCGGCCAGTCCACCGGCGTCTACGACCACTACTTTTACACCTTCCTGCATCCAACGGACCTCATCTGGTCATTCCTGCAGGTGATTGTGATGGCAATAGCCGTCATGGTCATCCACACGTACTACGGCTATACCGCTTCGGGAGGCCCCGCGGGTGTGGGAGAAGCAGTCGGCCGTGCGGTTCGAGCCTCACTGGTAGTGGTGGTGGTTATCACCCTGGCGATATCTCTGTCCGTGTACGGCCACTCCGGTAACTTCCACCTGGCGGACTGAAACCATGACCGACGATCGATACCTGCGCCTCCGGCCCGCCTGGTGGACGCTGATTCTCGTCGCCGTCGTCGTCGCGATCACCTTCATGACTGCGGCGCTTTTCAATGGCACGTTCGGCTCCTACGTCCCTGTCACTTTGACCTCCGACCGAGCGGGCCTGGTGATGGAGTCCGGCGCCAAAGTCAAGCTGCGCGGCCTGCAGGTAGGAAGGGTGGCGCAAGTCAACGGAGGGCGCGAACCGGTCCGCCTCAAACTCGAGCTCGACCCCGACGCGATCAAGTACATCCCAGCCAACGTGCAGGCGCAGATACGCTCCACCACGGCGTTCGGCGCGAAATACGTCGATCTCGTCTACCCTCAGCACCCAGTGCCGCAACGTCTTTCGGCGGGCGCGGTGATCCAGTCCCGCAACGTCACCGTCGAGGTGAACACCGTTTTCCAGAACCTCGTTGAGGTGCTGCAGCAAATTCAGCCGGACAAACTGAACGGCGCGCTGACCGCGCTCGCCGAGGCGTTGCAGGGGCAGGGTTCGCGGATCGGTCAAGCCATCACCGATGCCGACGAGGTGCTGGGGGCGGTGAATCCGCGGGCCGATGCGATCACCGCGGACTGGCGATCGTTCAAGGGATTCAGCGACGCTTACGGTGATGCGGCGCAAAACATCCTCAAAGTTCTCAACAGCGGTTCGACGACCGCCGCCACCATCACCGCGAACGCGCGCGCGCTGGATTCGCTGCTGCTGTCCGTTACCGGTTTCGCCGAGAGCGGGACGAACCTGATCGCGCCCAATAGGGACAACTTTGTCAATTCGGTCAACGTGTTGGCGCCGACGGCCGATCTACTGTTCAAGTACAACCCCGTGTACACCTGCCTGTTCCTGGGATCGAAGTGGTTGATCGACAACAACATTAAGTACTCGTTAGGCGGTAACGGGAAGTCGGCCATCCTGGATGCTGGGCTGGCGTTTGGTGACGATAAATACAACTATCCGCAGCACCTGCCGATTGTCGGAGCCAAAGGCGGACCCGGCGGCAAGCCTGGTTGCGGATCGCTACCAGACCCCACCAAGCAGTATCCAATGCGGGCCCTCGTCACCAACACCGGTTGGGGCGGCGGCAACGACATCCGGGTGAATCCGGGAATTGGGTTCCCGGGTTGGGCGAACTACTTGCCCGTCACCCGTGGCACACCCGAACCGCCGGTGGTGCGCAACCAGGGCGACTCGGCACCGCCGCCCTCGGGTCTCCCACCGTTCGGGGCTCTGCTCTACGCACCCGACGGGACACCGCTTTACCCGGGTCTGCCACCGGCGCCTCCGCCGGGGGCGCCGCGCGAGGGTGAGCCTGCCCCGGGGTCAGAACCGTTCACCCCCTTCGCGCCGGCGCAGGTACAGCCCACACCGGCATCGCCGGCCCCGCCACCGCCACCGCCACCGGACGCAAGACCACCCGCTGAGCCGTCGCCATGATCGTCGACCTGAACAGACAAGGACACAGTCACCCGTGAGAGACAATCTGGCAGGTGCGGTGCTGCGCCTGGCCGTATTTGTTGCGGTGTGTCTTATGGCGTTTTTTGCCCTACTCGCGGTTTTCGCGCAATTGCGATTCGGAAAAGAGCGCTCATACAACGCGATCTTCACCAATGTCAGCAGCCTGAAGAACGGTGACTTCGTCCGCATCGCCGGAGTCGAGGTGGGCAAGGTGAAGAGCATGACGCTGCAGCCCGACACCACCGTGCGCGTCGAGTTCACCGCCGACGACTCCGTCGTGCTGACGCAGGGTAACAGGGCGAGCATTCGATACAACAACCTCATCGGCGACCGTTACCTCGCCCTGGAGGAGGGAGCCGGCTCACCCGCCAAACTGCTGGTCGGCGGCACGATTCCGGCGACCCGAACCTCTCCCGCGCTGGATCTCGATGCCCTCGTCGGCGGTTTCCGCCCGTTGTTCCAAGCGTTGAACCCCGACCAGATCAACGCCCTCTCCGGACAATTGATTCAGGCCTTTCAAGGCGAGGGAGCGACCATCGGTTCGGTACTTAGCCAGACCGCGGTGTTCACCTCCACACTGGCGGACCGCGATCAGCTGATCGGACAGGTGATCACGAACCTGAATGTCCTGCTCGGAACGCTGGGTGACCAGGGCGGCAAATTGGGCAAGGCGGTTGACTCGTTGGCTCAACTGATCCATGGCCTGTCCGAACGCAAAGTCGATATCAGCAACTCGGTGGCATACAGCAACGCCGCTTCACGCTCTGTCGCCGACCTGCTTTCGGCAGCGCGTCAGCCGCTGCAGAAAGTGGTTCACGAGACCGACAGAACCGCTGCCCTCGTCATGGCCGACCACGACTACGTGGACAACGTGCTCGCCACGATGCCCGACGACTACAGGGCGCTGTCGCGCCTGGGACTCTACGGCGACTACTTCTCCTTCTACCTCTGCGATCTCATCCTGAAAGTCAACGGCAAGGGTGGTCAGCCGGTCTACATCAAGGTCGCCGGCCAGTCGTCGGGGAGGTGCACGCCAAAATGAGACCGCTGTTCGAGCGTGACCCGCTGATACTCGGCGGTATCGGCCTCGGCTTGACCGCCGCTGTGGTCTTCGGGGCGCTGAACTACAACAAACTGCCATTCCTCAACAGCGGCAAGACCTACAGCGCCTATTTCGCCGAGGCCGGTGGTTTGAATCCGGAAGAGCCGGTACAGGTGTCGGGCATGAGAGTGGGTCAAGTTTCCAGCGTCGACCTCGACGGACCGCGCGTACTGGTCACGTTCAAAGTGAACGGCGACGTCCATCTCGGCGAGCGGACCGAAGCCGCGATCAAAACCAAAACCCTGCTGGGCGCCAAGTTTCTGGAAGTCACACCGCGTGGTAACGGCAACCTTTCGGGCACCATCCCCGAAGACAGAACGACATCGCCCTACCAGTTGCCGGACGCCCTTGGCGACCTCACGACGACGATCAGCGGACTCGACACCGCGCAATTATCCAATTCACTTGCCACCCTTGCCGATACGTTCTCGCAAACACCTCCGGATCTCAAAGTCGCGGTGCAGGGCTTGGCGCGGTTCTCGCAGACGCTCAATGAGCGCGACCAACAGCTGCGATCGTTGCTGGAACACGCCCGCAAATTCAGCGATGTGCTCGGGAAACGCAGTGACGAGATCGCATCTCTGGTAGCAGACACCAATGCATTGTTGCTCCAGTTGAGTACGCAAAGTGCTGCCCTGGAACATATTTCGGGCAACATCACTTCGGTCAGCAGGCAACTCAAAGCATTCATCGGCGATAACCGTGACACCCTCAAGCCCGCGCTGGACAAGCTCAACGGTGTGCTGACGATGGTCAACAACCACAAGGCCGACCTCCAGAAGAGCCTGAAATACCTGAACCAATACGCGATGTCGCTGGGAGAGTCCGTCGGGTCTGGGCCCTTCTTCAAGGCCTACCTGGTCAACCTGGCACCCGGACAGTTCATCCAGCCGTTCATCGATGCCGCATTCACCGATCTCGGACTCGATCCCCACACCCTGCTGCCCTCGCAACGTACCGACCCACAAACAGGCCAACCGGCAACGCCACCAATGCCGCTGCCGTACCCGCGGACCGGCCAGGGTGGTCCAGCCCGGCAGACCCTTCCCGACGCCATCACCGGCAACCCGGCGGATCCCCGCTACCCGTATCGCGAGCCAGCGCCGGCGCCGCCGCCGGGCGGTCCGCCGCCCGGGCCGCCGGCGCCCGCCGCGCCGGGACAGGCCGGACCGGAGCCGACGACGGCGCCCCCGCCCATCAGCGCAGTACCGTCAACGCCACCCCCGGCCAGTCAGCCGTCCGCGACGACCGGAACCTCATGATGGCCCGGAATCGCGCGCGCCTCGGTGTGGCTGTGCTGTTGGTGGCGGTCATCGCCGGTGGGGTGGTCACGGTCATCCGCACCGCTGAAACCACCCACCGGACGAATATCACCGCTTACTTTGCCAACACCACCGGCATGTTCCCGGGTGATGAAGTACGGCTGCTCGGTGTACGAGTAGGCAAGATCGATCGCATCGACCCCCAGCCGCAGCGCGTGAAAGTGTCTTTCTGGGTGAACGACAAGTATCCGATCCCGGCCGACGCCAAGGCGGTGATCCTGTCGCCGACGTTGGTGACGTCGCGGGCCATTCAGCTGACGCCGGCATACACCAAAGGGCCAAAAATGGCCGACCACGCGGTCATTCCCCAGGACCGTACCGCGGTACCCGTCGAATACGACCAGTTTCGCCAGCAGCTTGAGAAACTCACCACCGCACTGCAGCCAACCTCCCCGGGCGGCGTGAGCACCCTCGGCGCATTCATCAACACCGCCGCGGACAACTTGCGCGGCCAGGGAGCGAACATCCGCGACACTCTCATCAAGATGTCACAGGCCTTTTCGGCCCTGGGCGACCACAGTGACGACCTGTTTACGACGGTGAGAAACTTGTCCCTTGTCGTCACGGCTCTTCGTGACAGCAGCGACGTGCTGCGCGGACTCAACCAAAACCTTGCCTCGGTGACTTCTGTCCTCGCCCATGGCGACAATGCAGTAGGCCGGGCTGTCGCGGCGATCAATGACGTGGCGGGCGATGTACAGCGGTTCGCAAACGACAATCGCGAGACGCTCGGTGACTCCGCGGACAAACTCGCGGCCCTTGGCACGACGCTGAATCAGAGCATCGACGAAATCGAGCAAGCGCTGCACGTCGCGCCGACGCTCTTTTCCAACTTCCTCAACATCATGCAACCGGCACAACAGTCGATCACCGGCGCCGTCGTGTTGACCAACTTCGCTAATACGATCCAATTCTTGTGCGGAGCGATTCAGGCCGCGTCGCGGCTGGGTGCCGAGCAGTCGGCGAAACTGTGCGTGCAGTACTTGGCGCCGATCATCAAGAACCGTCAGTACAACTTCCCGATGTTCGGCGAGAACGCGTTCGTCGGCGCGCAAGCGCGCCCTAACGAGATCACCTACAGCGAGGACTGGCTGCGGCCGGACTATGTCCCGCCGCCGGCACCGCAGGCGCCACCACCACCTGCCGCGCCTCCACCGCCGGCCGAACCCACCCAAACGGATCCGAGTAGGGGCCTGCAGGGACTCATGGCACCATCGGGAGGAGGGTCGTGACACCGGCATTACGCGCAGCGGTTGGTTCCGTGGTCAGCGTCGCACTCCTGTTGACTGCGGGCTGTGGCTGGCGGGGCGCCAACTCCATCCCCCTACCTGGAACTGCCGGCGGCGGGCGCGGCGCCTACACCATCCAGGCTCAACTGCCCGATGTCACCAACATCGAACAGAATTCACGCGTTCGGGTGGGCGATGTGACGGTCGGCAATATCGCCAAGATCGAACGCCAGGGCTGGCATGCGCTGGTCACCATGACCATCGACAGCAACGTCGAGTTGCCCGCCAACGCTACCGCCACCATCGGTCAAACCAGCCTGCTCGGTTCGCTGCACGTGGAACTGGCTCCACCGAAAGACGTTCCCCCGGAAGGTAAACTGCACAACGGATCGTTGATTCCGCTGTCGGCGGGCCACAGTTATCCGACCACCGAGCAGACCCTTGCCGCGGTATCACTCTTGTTCAACGGAGGCGGCCTGGCGCAGGTCCAAGTCATCACCAAAGCCCTCAGCACCGCTTTCGATGGGCGGGAAGGCGACGTCCGTCAACTCGCAGACCGGGTGAACGAATTCGTCGGCCACTTACGGGATCAGACCGCCGATATCATCGCTGCCACCGAGAGCCTCGACCGGCTGACGGGTCAGTTCGCCGACCAGCAACCCATCCTGGACAAAGCAATCAAGACAATTCCGGATGCGCTGGGCGTGCTCAACGGAGAACGGGAACAGCTCGTCGACGCAGTGGACAAGTTCGGCAAGCTCAGTGCGGTGACTGCGGACTCGGTGAACAAAACAAAGGATGACTTGGTCAAGGAACTCAAAGATCTGGGGCCAGTGCTTGAATCACTGGCCAATTCGGGCCCGGCCCTAACGCGTGCATTTGACTACCTGGGTACGTATCCGTGGTATCGGCCGGGCATCCGCAACTGGGTTCGCGGCGACTACGCCAACCTCACCGGTGTGTTCGACTTGACGCTGAGCCGACTGGACTCGTCTTTCTTCACCGGCTCAAGGTGGGAAGGAAACCTGACCGAACTGGAAATGCAGTGGGGCCGCACCATGGGGCAGCAACCCAGCCCGTACACCGCTGCGAACCCACTGGTGGTGCCGTACAAAGCGGATCAGGGACCGTAGCGATGCATTTAACCAGGGGAGTCAGGATCCAGCTGACCATCTTCGCGCTCGTCGCGGTCATCGCCGCGGCGGTGATGAGCCTCGGCTACATGCGGCTGCCCGCTCTGCTGTTCGGCGTCGGTCACTACACGGTCACCGTGCGGCTGCCTGCAACCGGAGGGCTTTACGAAAGCAGCAACGTCACCTACCGCGGGGTTGAGGTGGGCCGGGTCACGGAAGTGCGGTTGACCGACACCGGCATCGCCGCGGCACTGTCGCTGCGATCAGATGTGCCCATCCCGTCAGATCTCGAAGCGGAAGTGCACAGCCAGTCCGCCGTCGGAGAGCAGTACGTTGAGCTGATTCCCAGGAGCGGCGCCGCGCCACCACTGAAGAACGGTGACGTCATCCCGGAAAGCCGAGCGTCTGTTCCGCCGGATATCAACCAGTTGCTCGATCAGACCAACCGCGGCCTAAAGGCGATTCCGCAGAATAATCTGCGCACGGTTGTTGACGAGAGCTCGATAGCGCTGAGCGGCCTCGGCCCGGATCTCGCCCGGCTGGTGAAAGGCTCGACGGCGCTGGCCATCGACGCCCGCAAAAACCTGGACGCTATCACTGCATTGATCGACGGGGCCAAACCGGTGCTGGACTCGCAGGCGGACACGTCAGAGTCGATCAGCACGTGGGCCGACAGCCTGGCCGACGTGACTGGACAGCTGAAAACCAACGACGATTCGGTGCGGGGTGTTCTGCAGCGGGCCGGTCCCGCCGCCGACGCTGGTCGTCAACTGCTGGACCGTTTTCAGCCGTCGTTGCCCGTGCTGCTCGCAAATCTCGTCAGTATCGGCAACCTGGCCCTGGTGTATCACCCGAGCCTTGAGCAGCTGCTGGTGTTGGTGCCCACGGGGGCGTCGTGGGGTGTCGCGCTGGCCGTCCCCAATCTGAACACAAATCTCGCGTACAAGGGATTGTGGGAAGCGTTCAATCTCAACCTCAACTTGCCACCTCCGTGCACGACCGGGTTTTTGCCGGCTTCCCAGCAGCGGTCGCCATCGATGGTGGACGCGCCGGCTCGTCCTGCCGAAGACCTGTACTGCCGGGTGCCGCAGGACTCGCCGTTCAACGTGCGCGGTCTCCGGAACACCCCGTGCATTCGCAAGCCGGGCAAGAGGGCTCCCACAGCAAAGATGTGCAACTCCGACGAGCAGTACGTGCCGCTGAACGACGGTTACGCATGGAAGGGGGACCCGAACGCGACGTATTCGGGACAAAACATCCCGCAGTCGCGTCCGGACGTGCCACCTTCGACATCATGGCCCAATCCGCCGCTACCCCCCATCTCAGCAGTCCCCTACGATCCGGCGACGGGCACCTACACTGGGCCGGACGGCCGCGTGCATACTCAGGCTGACCTAGCGCAGCCAACCAAGGAGAAGTCGTGGCAGGACATGCTGCTGCCCCCGAAGAACCCCTAAGCGACGATGGAGGGGCGCACAGCGTCACGAACGCAGAACGCGTCGATGCCGAGGACTCTAACTCGACCACGCAGGTCGATGAAGAGGCCATCGACGGCGACGGTGCCGAATCCGCTCCCGACACCGAGGTCAGCCCGGCCCCAGACGCCGACGGCACCGACGCCGCCGACAGCACTGACACCGCCGAGGCGGATGGGGAGGCTGGGCGTAAACCGCGTGCACGGCGCCTCGCCCCGGTACGGCTCGCTCTGGTGTTCGGTGTCGTCGCCTTTGTCGCGGTCGGGACGTTGAGCGGGTGGCTGGGCTATCGCGACTACCAATCCGCCAAGCTCGAGAACCAGCGCCACCAGTTTCTCCAAGTCGCCCGCCAGGGCGCCATAAATCTGACGACCATCGATTGGCAGGAGGCCGACGCCGATATTCAGCGGATTCTGGCCGGGGCCACCGGGTCGTTCTACGATGACTTTTCCCAGCGCGCGCAACCCTTCATTGAGGTCGTCAAGCAGGTTAAGTCGAAGTCGGTCGGCGCTATCACCTTGGCGGGGCTCGAGTCCTACTCCGGCCACGAGGCCCAAGCACTGGTGGCAGTCAATGTGAAGACCACTACCGCCCAGGCGCCTGATCCGCAGGCACGAGCCTGGAGAATGAGATTGACTGTGCAACAGGCCGGTAACGACATGAAAGTTTCGAACGTGGAGTTTGTGCCGTGAAGTCGCGATTGGCGGCAATAGCCAAGGATCGACGACCCAGGCTAGGCCGGGTTAAATCGCCCGACCGTGACGAAGCGCAGCCCGAGGTAAGCATCCCTGACGAAATGCCCAACGGCCAGAAGGGATCGACTACCGAGGCAGCTGCCGAAGTCGCGCCGGTGCAGCCGGTCATCGAGTCGTGTTCCGCGGATTCCGTGGAGGATCGGGTAGAGAGTCTTGACGTTACCGTCGAGGAATCCCAGAATCGGGACGACTCAGACGAGGACGCGGAGGCGGGGGAGCCGAGCGCCGAGCCCGACGATGCAGCACCGAGGCAACGGCGATGGGTCCGCGTGCTGGCGTTCGCAGTATTGCCGACATTGGTGTTATTGGTCGCACTCGCGGGCGCCTACGCCAGATGGCAGAACGGGTCGAGAGATGCCAACAACATCGCCGGGACGGAATCGGTTCAAGCTGCCCGCGATACGACGGTCGCCATACTGGCCTATAAGCCCGAAACCGTTGAGCAACAACTGATCGCTGCGCGGGACCGATTGACCGGTCAGTTTCTTGACTCTTACAGTTCGCTCACCCACGACGTCGTGATCCCCGGCGCCAAGCAGAAGCAAATTTCGGCGACTGTCACCGTCCCTGCGGCAGCGCCCGTCTCAGCGACCCCCACTCATGCTGTCGTGCTGGTCTTTGTCGATCAAACGGTAATGGTAGGCGCGGACCCGCCAACTGACACGGCGTCGGTCGTCCGCGTGACCCTCGACAAAGTGGCAAACCGCTGGCTCGTATCGGCGTTCGACCCTATCTAGACCCGAGCCGACTACCGCCAACGATCGGGCAAGCCGGTAGGCCGAAGGCGATGCACCCGTCCATCGCCGGAAGGCACGGGTGAAAGCGCTCGGCTCGGAAAAGCCGAGTCGAGCCGCGAGGGCTGCGACGGTTTCGTCACCTCGGTTCAAGCTCTCAATTGCCTCATCACAGATGACTTGTTCACGCAGACCCAGGAAAGACGTATTTTCCTCCCGCAGTCGGCGATGCAATGTCTGTCGGCTCATACCGACCATGGAAGCGATGTCGTCGCAACTCATCGATTCGCTCCCGAGGTAATTTCGCAGGATGCGTCGCACCCGCTCGGCGTGCGAGTCTGCCACCTCCTCTGATTTGAGCAGGCTTTGCGGCGCGGAGCGCAGGAGGGCTTCGATGTCCGCGTGGGTCCGGTTGATCGGTTCCGCCAGTATCCGACGGTCAAACACCAGCTCCGCTCGCGGAGCCATAAACTCAACCTCACAGCCGAACATCGACTGGTAATCGCCGTATTCGGCGGGCGCCGGATGCGGAACCCGCACGCTCATCAAGCGCACCGATCGGTCAATCGCCCACGAGATGCAGCGATGGGTGATGGCCAATAACACGGCAGTCCGGGCCGGGTTCGCGTCGGCCCGAGCGTCGATTGTCAGCGTCGCGGTCGCCGGCTCCTCCGCCAACAAGATCGCCGGCAATCCGGGCAGCGCCCGCTCGCATTGCCCGAGCAGCCTGACCGCGGCTCCGATGTTCGGCGTCCCAATCAGCGCGGACGCTAGCAGCCGCAACGTCCCGCGCGGGACAGGACATGACCCCATTCCGAACAGATCGTCGTCGGTGTGGTGCCACAGTTGCTCAATCAGCTTCGCCAGTCCCTCGACGGTCAAACCATCACACACCATCACGCGTCGGTCCGACGACGTATTGGCTGTCTCCGGCAGTTCCTGCAGATCCAACCCGCGCCGATATGCCAAGAGCGCAAATGCATTCGCGAAATATCCCGGAATCGAATACGTCGGTTTCAGCGGTTCGCGGGTCTCCGGGCCGGAGTCGACGGCGATCAGGCAGCGGCGTCCGGGGACGGCTGCGCTGTTCATCGTGGCACCGCTTCCATCGTTTGACCGCATGGTCCGCAAGCGTACCCCAAAAGGTTACCTGGTTATATGATTCCCTGATCCTGAGGCAGTGGCCGCTCTAGTTGGACGGCCGCTCGGTTAGCTGTAGCCAAATGGTCCTGCGATGTCGTCAACACCGCAGAGGCGACCGCTACGGCTGCCGAACAGCGGGGGTGACGCGCACCGTCAAGCCACCGCAGTGACGGTGCGGAGCGTCATGGATCTGGGCGCAAAGACCCAGGAGCGAGCCAACGCAGTTAATTCGACGGAACGTGGCCGAAAGTCGATCGAGCGAACGCGCGAAATCGCTGGTTCGGTGGCAGTGCCCGCACCGCAGGCGGTGTCGCTCGGCGGTTAAGCCGTTACTAGGCCTCTTGTTTCAAAGTCGTGCTTGCTGTGGGCCAAAATCGCTACAGGTGGATTCGACGGGGTCGCCGTACCGCGAGCAACCCGTGCCCGTCGCCTGGTATAGCACCCCCCGTTGGGTGTACTCCAGGTAGACATGGGCGACACCGGGTCCCGGTTCGAATTGGCACCGACCGCTTTGGCCCGGAGCAAACACACAGACCTTTGAACTCTGCGGGGCTACCTTACCGGGGCAGATGCCCGGGGTCAGCGTCGCCGTGACCACGTCAACGCCGGAGGACGGGTGGATCAGCTGCGGTGGGGAGAGGGTGAACGCGCATAGCTCATCCGCATCGGCCGTCGGGCTTGGCAGCACACCGTTGATCGATCCGATGAGCAAAGCTGACACGCATAACCCCAGGTAGCGGCGGATCATAGTTCTACCATAGTTGCGGAGTCCTTGTGCCGGAAGACTTTGCAAATAATTCGGTCGTTCAGCGTCCGAATCACCACAGCGTGACTCGGCGCGCGGCAGCGACGGCTGGAAACGACGGCCGCCGCGGCGACCAGTAGACGTTGTCGTCGTCCCCAGATTCCAGCGCGCCAACACAGTTTGTGTCACAGGCGCTCACGCGGTGCGAATCGATGCGTGCTGCCCATAGTGTGAGTCCTTCTGCTACCTGAGGTACGTCGCCAGGTCACCCGCCATCGCACCGAGCTCGGGCCCCCACGAAGACCAGCCGTGATCACCGCCGGTTGGCAGGTCGAAGTGCGCGTTGCTGCCCATGGCGGTCCGAAAATGTTCGTAGAATGACAAATTGCTGCCCTGTGCCTGGTCGGGATAGCCGATCATGGCCGCTGGATCGCTGGCGGTCAGGGAGCGGGGGCTGTAGATCCAGAGCCGTGTGTTGTTGTTGACCAGTTCAACGATGTGCCTGTCGGGGTCGTGCGCCGTCCAGTGGTCTGCTTGCGGCATACCCCACATGTTGCGGGTGTCGACGTTGCCGTAGCGCTCCATCCCGGCGGTGATCGCTCCGTTCATGAAGGTGGCCGACGGAGTCAGGAATCCTGACATGGATCCCGCGTAGCGGAATCGGTCGGGGTGGAAGGTGGCCAGCATGAGCGCGCCAGTGCCCCCCTGGGCCGCGCCGACGACCGCATGACCTCCAGGAGCCAACCCCTTGTTGGCGGCCAGCCAGACGGGTAGCTCGCGGGACAGGAACGTCTCCCACTGACGGCTGCCGTCCTGCTCCCAGTCAGTGTAGAGACTGTAGGCACCACCAGCTGGTGCGGCCACTGAAAAGCCCTTTCCTGCAAGGGTATTCATCGCATTGCCAGCGGTGACCCAGTTGCTGACCTCCGGTGCGGCGTTGAAGGCGTCGAGCAGATAGACCGCGTACGGACCGCCGGCCGAAAAGGCTACCGGGATATCGCGGCCCATTGCCGCTGACGGCACCATCAAATACTCCACCGCGGCCGCTTTTGCGAACGGCGTTGGGCTCAAAGCCAGAACAACCAGCGCGGTTACCACCGCACGCAGCAGAACGGGGATGCTGACAGGCGCGCCAGCAGGGAACCTGCGCAGCGGCACTTTAAATCACGCCTTCGGCTGCACCGCGCGGCCGACGCAGCTCACAGGCAAACCGGACTGGAGTGTTCCCGTCGCTGACTTCGTCATCCGCACCGTAGGCGTTATTCGGATTCACGTCCTACCCTTCGCCGATCTTGATCGTTCCGGCGCCTCGCGCTGCCGGAAGTAAGCCTTGGCCGAAACCTCTAACCACGTTACAAGGATAGGGGCCGCGAAGGGAAGTAATCGGCAAGGCCCGGGTGCCCGTAGCGCACGCCCACCGTTGCGGACATGCTGTGCTGCTGCGCCCGCCGGATCAGGACTGCTCCGAGTCATCGAGGGCGAGCGCGACGAAGCTCGTCAAGGCGGCGTCAAGCGCGTCGCGGCTGAGCCGCGATGCTTTCCGCGTGGCGCCCGCATGCTGGCTGAACAGTGCGTGGATCAACAGGCCGCCGCCGATGGCTTCCAGGATGGCCACGCTGTTGGCGGTCTTGCGGAGCTGGCCCTTGCGTGCCGCTTGGTCGAGGGCGGCGACGTTGAGCTCGAAGTTGGGGTCGACCACTCGGCTTCGATAGGCGGTGTAGAGATCGGGAAACTGGGCCGCCTCGAGGTGGATCCTTAGGCTGGCGACGCCGTCGGATGAGGTGAAGTAGTCATAGATGTCTCGGGCGTAGGTCATGAGCTGATCGCGAATGGGCCCTTGGCCGCTCACAGTCGGCAGGACCGCATCAGCCAGTGCGTCGAGCAACAGGTTTTCCTTATCGGCGTAGCGCCGGTAGAGCACATCTCTGCTGACTTGAGCGGACTTGGCGACGCGATCGAAATGGAAACCCGTCCAACCGAATTCTGCGTAAGCTTGTCGGGCAGCCCGCAGCACCCGCGCGTCGATGTCGGGATCGCGCCGCCGGCCGCCGCCCGGCCGGCGGCGACGTATCGGCTCTGCAGGCGATGGGTCGCTGCCTGCATTCTGGTTCTGCGGTTGCTTACGTGCGACTGCCAAGGGCATGCCATCCCTTCTCATCAGCCGATGGGTCACCGGCGAAAACTCTATCCCGATGCTATTGCCAACACATTGTGTCGGTAATAAGGTGTCGTTGTCTACATCAGCTCCACAGCCCCCAAAGCAGTCGCGACACCGTGTGTTCTCCGAGCCCTACCCGGGCTTGACCCGCGATCGGGGTGTCTCCGACCCGAATAGCTATCAGACAAGTCCAGACCAGGAAGAGCAGCAGCATGGCATCAGATATCGGATCTTTTCAGCACCGCGCGCTGACGGCGTCGTACACGCCCGACGTGAAAGTGCACCACCCCTACAACACACCCTTCGGACTGAGCGAGCAGGTGGTCTACTTTTACGGCGGATGGCGCGAAGCCGACGGCACACTGCATGTCTTCGAGCGCAAGTTCATCGGCCCGATGACGGCTGGGCTCTGGCTCATGAACGCCCGGGGCGGATCAGTGACCATTGAGCCGGACTCTGCGAAAACCGTTCGGGGCGAGGTCAAGCGAGAGTACGCCGACGACCGGGTCTTGCTGCACGGAGCGATGATGGAAAAGGTCGGCGGGTCCGGCGGAGAGTTCCGGTTCGAGGCCACACCCGGCAAGTTCGAGTGGCGAGAAGGCGGCCTACTGTCGCTCGACGGCTCGCTGGTCGGACCCGGCGTCCAGATCTATGCGCCCGACGAAGCTGAGCCGATTCTGTACATCAGCGAGCTCTACCAGGTCGGCGGGACAGTGCTGGGCGACGAGGTCGAGGGCTTCGTCTTCTGGGACCACGCCTACTGGCCGTCGGGCTACGACTGGAAAGAGTTCCGAGTGTTCAAAGACCTTCAGCTCGGCTGGGAGGCGTTCGCCAACGAATACGACGACGGCACCATCGAATGGGGGCACCTGTGCCTGGGCCGCGACGGCTTTAACTTCACCGCCGTTGGAGATCAACACGGTGCGGTCGTGATGGACAGTGGCGTCACGGGCGGTCTTGATTTGGGCGATGAGGACTGGGCGCAGCGCTCACGCTGGAAGGCCTCCACCGGTGAAGCGTGGACCTTCGAACTCGAGCACGGCGGCAAGCTGTCGGAGTTCTCCGCGGCTCGTTGGGGCGGCTACCGGGCACAAGCCGGCCACACGCGTCGGGTAGGCGATGACCGGGAGGTCCGGCTCGGCTTCAGCTGGCTGGAAACATTCGGTGACCGGATCCGCGAGAGCAAGGTTCCGTCGTTCGACGAAACCGCGGGCTGATGACAGGTGGCGCGCACCGAAAGGCTTCACCGGCTACCGTTTTGGCGGGGGAGAGCGAGTGAGCTCCAATGGCCGCGTCCTGGTCACCGGTGGAACGGGTGCCTTCGGCATCGCCACGACCAAGTGGCTCACCCGCGCCGGCCATGATGTCGTGGTTTTCGCCCGCCATGAACCGCCTGCCCTTCCCAAGGGCGCACGGTTTGCCGCAGGCGATATTCGTGACGCCGAGTCGGTTCGTCGCGGAATGGAGGGCTGCGACACGGTGGTCCACCTCGCGTGGGCGCTCAGCGGCTCGATAACCCACGCCGAAGCCGAGCCCATCAACATCGGTGGCACCCGCAACGTCTTGGAGGCCATGACTGAAACCGGTTGCCGGCGCTTGGTGTTCGCCTCTTCGGTGACCGCCTATGGCGCACACGTCGATCACCCGCAGCCCTGGATAGAGCATGAAAAGCTCGATCCTGCCTACGGTTTGGTCTATGAATGGCATAAGGCGCAGGCCGAGTCGATGATCGCTATGTCTGGCGTTGAGGCTGTTCGGGTCCGTCCGACGGTCGTGGTCGGGCGCGATGCACGCAACGCGCCGGCGAATGTCTACCGGCAGCTCGCCATTCCAACCCTGGGCGGTACAGCGAAGATCCAGATGGCTCATCAGGACGACGTCGGACGGTTCTTCGCGTACGCGTGCGAGTCGGCCGCTATCGGCCCGGTGAACCTCGCTGCAGACGATGTGCTCACCTGGACCGAAGTCGCACGCCTGGCCCGCCGTCCAGCCGCCCCGACGCCACCATGCATTTTGGTGCCCGCGGTCCGAGCGTTGAGCAGGGTCGCCCCGATCGCCCGCTCAGCCCCGGAACTGTTCGACATGTTTCTCCGCTGGCCGATCGCCGACACCACCCGGCTGAAGGACGACTTCGGATTTCGGCTCGCTTACTCTTCGGCCGAGGCAATCGCCGACCAGGGCCGCCACTCCACCAGCCACATCGTGCTGGGTATGAAGGAGATTCGTCGACCGACCAAGCTGGACAGAACATCTCCGTGCCAACCGGCGCAGGCGGACCAGGCAGGCCGGTCCGTCGACGTACTCTCGGGCGAGGCCTGCGGCGAATTCGACACACCACGGGCAGACCCGAACTACCCCGAATGGACCTGCGCCAACCTGGAAGAAGCGTTCCCCGGCCCGATGACTCCGCTATCGTTAGAGTTGATCCAAGCGGCGTTGTTCAGCGGTGCTGACCAGGTTGCGCGTATTCTCCCAGTTCCGGACAAGATTCGGGATAACATCCGGCGTCGCCAGTTGGGCGTGTTCGGACATCGGCTGTACCAGAACGTGAGTGTCTTGCGCGAAATGGCTTCCTCGGTGCCGGGATACACTCCCGAGGACTTCGACCACCAGATCAACGGCCAGCCGTTCCCGGACGACTATGTGCGGCCGCGGATCAGCGCAGGCGACATTGTCGGCTACCTGAAATTCATAGTGACGGCTGGGCCTCGTCTGGCCGGGTTACGCAAGGCGGTAAGCGAAGTCGAGCGTCGCGCCTTCGAGCTGACCATCGAATCACATCCAGCCGCTGCACCTTCCGATGAACAATTGCGTGCGCGCATCGAATCGCTGTGGAACGAATGCATCGACGGTTGGAAAGTCGGTCTTCTGTGCACATTCCTTGTGAGCGCTCCGACAGCGATGCTTGAACGTCGTTACGGTCCCGCCGCGGTGACGAATTCACCTGGCAAGGGCGCCAGCTTGGCCAGTTCCCGCCTGCTGCGCGGAGTCAAGGAACTGTCGGCGCTGGCTCAGCACAGGCCCGAAGCCAAGGCAATCCTCCACTCGGGTATTGATGACCACGGCTGGATTGAACTGCAACAAGCAGACCCGGAATACGCACACCAGGTGAGTGTCCTGCTGGAAGCGGCAGGCCATCGCGGTCCGGGTGAGACCGAGCTGGCCAATCCGGTCTACGCCGACGTCCCCTGGCTTCTCCTGCGAGCAGTCGCGGGTGTCAGTGACGGGGCACCGGTCCCCACCGCCGACGGACAGCCGCGCGACCCACTCGGCAGGCTGTTGAACAGAACGAGCTGGTCGATGATCACTCAGCGCGAACGGTGCCGCGATGCGGTCATGCGTCTGACACATGAGCTGCGTTTGCTGCTGCGACAGTGGGGGTCTCGCCTGGCGGCTTGCGGCGCGCTCATCGAAGCCGATGACGTCTTCTACCTCACCAATAGCGAGCTGTTCTCATCGAGCCCGGATCTGATGGCCGCGGTTTCTCGGCGGCGCGCAGAGCGTGAGCGGTTGGCGAAAATCGATCTGCCCCTTCGGTTCACCCAACCCATTGACTTCACTGAATGCTCCGGTGCAGCCGGGCCCGATCGGGTGATCAGGGGTGTGCCCGCCGTTGCGGGCGTCGCTGTCGGTCGGGTACGGGTGTTGCGGTCACCTGAGGACGAACTCGAGCCCGGGGAAGTGCTGGTTGCCCGAGTCACCGACACGGGCTGGACTCCGTTCTTCGGTACCGCCGCCGCTGTTGTCACCGACATCGGTGGATCAATGTCGCACGCGTCGATTGTGGCGCGGGAATTCGGGATCCCGGCAGTCGTCGGCACCAAGAACGGATCACAGCTGCTAAGGGACGGGCAACTGGTGGAGGTTAACGGCGCAACGGGTTTGGTGACCGTAGTCGAAGAGGGCTGACTTTGATTCCGCGCTCGTGCGCATGGCAGCCCGCACTGCTATGTGCTGTCGGGAGCCCGGAAGAGAGCTTGCGGCAGTGTCGCATCCGAGGAATAAATACTTAACTTGGTGATTCTGATCTACACTCGCCGTAGCCAGCTTCACGCAAAGGGAAATCAATATGACCTTGTATCTTTGCTCAAAGTCCGGGGACGAGCTGGAACACGGTATGAGGCGGTCTCACCAGGGTAGCGGCCGGGCAATCCGTCACTGGCTTGTCCGCCGCTACGAGGGGATGGGATGCCAGCCACTGAAGCGTCGCGGCTCGCTGCTCGCCTTGCTCGCCGCCACGGCTGCTATCGGCGGAGTCACGCAGACGCTGGCACCGCCGGCGCATGCCGCTCCGGCGCCCGAGGTGGAGTACCTATACAACGTGACGGCACGGCGACATTACAATTTTCCGAGCAATGACGCGCTCAGCTACGGCCACGGGATCTGCGACAAGGTCGGTCAGGGCGAAAACTACGCCCAAGTGATCAGTGATGCGAAAAGCGACGTGACACCTAACGACGAGTTCGCGGCTAACTACCTCGTCTCCTACGCGGTCAACCTACTGTGCCCTGACCAGATCTGGCAGCTGCGGAACTCGGCGGCGCACTACCAGCCACCAGTGGGGTAATCGCGGTCGATCTTCGGGCTCAGCAGGGGTCGCAATTCATTGCCGGCCAACGATACCCAAGTTGCCGCGCAACATGTTGTACCGGAGCATCTCCCGAGTTCGACGCGATGCTGATGAGCTACACGCAGTCGCTAGCGAGCAAGCACATCAGGGCCAACGCATCGTCGACACCGGTATCTAGTGGTGTGTCTCGGAATTAGCTGACTTTTTCGAGCGCGATGCGGCCGCGTGCGATTTTGGCCAGGATCGACTCGGCTTTCGCAGTCGAGATGTAGGGGCGTGGGTCCCCATTGTGGGCGTCGAGGTATTCCTCGATTGAGGCGATCAGGTCGGGAACGAAATGAAATACCCCGCGCCGCAATTCCCTGCGAATCCCCGCGAATCCCCACGAATCCCCGTGCATGGCCGCGAAAGGTAAAGTTCCGATCCATGACGCGGGGCGCAAGTATTGCGGCTGTGAATAGAGTGCTTTCGCGGCGGGCGTGGTTAGGCGTGGCCGGTGCGGCAACGGTGGCCACACTGGCCGGGTGCGGATCAACGAAAACAAAATCAGGGCCCACGGTGACCGTCACCGTGCCTAGATCGGCGGTCATTTCCGACGAGAACGAGCTACCAGTGATCACCGATCCCCAAGTAGC
>Ga0182030_10004808_pt1 | contig 28850 bp, 30 predicted proteins | sample 812S3MmetaG_FD_121299 | JGI IMG/M metagenome (GOLD analysis project Ga0182030, IMG submission 121299) | Permafrost microbial communities from Stordalen Mire, Sweden - 812S3M metaG (Illumina Assembly) | ecosystem: Environmental > Terrestrial > Soil > Wetlands > Permafrost | place: Sweden...
CGCCGCAGCACCGCCAACGGGTCATCGCTCGCGATCGGGGCTTCTTCCATGATGGGATCGTCGTGGATCAGGCTTTGCAGCATCAGGCCGCGGCCCGGTCAGGCCCAGGGATCCGGGTCACCGCGCGCGAGGCCGCGAAGACAGGGTGGCGCCGATGAGATGGGAGTGGAAAGCGCGTCGGCGCTGGCTGGCGGCGGTCGGGCACGTCTGGGCTCTTCCTCGGGCGGGACAATGCATTACCAGCCGATTGGTTAAGATTCGGTCAACCGCCCTCTGGCATCAGACAGCAGTCTCAGTTTGACGCGGCCACGCACATTTCCGGTCATCCTCCGGCTCGACCGAAGGATCGGTCGCTGCACACCCGTTAGAAAACGTGTGATACCAGGCGTCCGAAACATTGACCCACGTCATGGCTCGGCCTGACCGAGCCATCGCTCGACGCAAACCGTGCGTCTGCTGATGGCCCGGTCGAACCGGGCCATGACGATCAGGGCGATCGAGAGTCAATGTTTCGGACGCCTGGTGTGACTCTTCAAGGTTGTGCGGGGTTCGACTGGTCCTCCGGTCAAGCCGGAGGATGACGAACCGGGAAGGCCGATCGACAAAATCAGAGCAGCTTTGGCATTGATCCGCCGGCATCGGCCCTCAGCCACATCGGGCATTCGCCCTTCGCGCGGCGCTACCCGCGCGATTTGCCCACCCGGCGGCGAACCGCTGACTCAATCAGTTCGGATCGAGACCTTCGAGGTCGTATCCCGCCGCGGCGACTCCTTCCGCCAGATACTCGGCCAGTGTCGGAATGCCCATCAGATAGCGCGAAGAGGACCCCTGATGCCGTTCCCGCGCCAGTTCGCGGGCCTCGCCGAGTTCCTCGATGGTGAAGTCGCCGCGGCCGACCCAGACCAGCACGATGAGATCGACGACCTCGTCGTCGTTCAGGTCGTCGATCAGTTCGCGCAACTCCGCCTCGGTGGGATCGTCACCCTCGTCCAGTTGCTCCTCGCGGTCGCGCACGGCGACGGGTTCGGCGCCGGGATCGGGCTCGTCGGGAAAATCCTCGAGGTCGAATTCACGGGCCTTGACAACGATGTCCTGGATTTTATCGATGCCGATGTTCAGCTCGGTTGGCTCTTCCCCGTCGTCAATCACTGGACGCTGCGCCATGGGTTCGATTGCTCCGTCATAAAGCCCGCCCCATTGGCGGGGCAGCGGTGCCGGACACGGTCAGGCCATCCGGCTCATGGTGTTATCCCGCGGGCACGTCAAGCGAAAGGTGGCGCGGCCCGCCACGGCTCATGCCCCCGCGGCGACGGGGAGACGAACCTTCGCCGCCGCGTCTCCCCGTGTTTCCGAACGCGCCACGATCAGGTCCAACGCGCCAGCATCGGCGAGACAGGCGGCCTGTTCCTCGCTGGTCATCGAGGCCCAGGCGAGAGGGAGCGAAGGGGCTTCGGCGAGTTTGAGGCGGCCGGTCAGCAGCGGGACCTCTGGCGGGTCGATCCAGGGCTTGCGCGGCGGCGGCAGCATCGCGCGATGCGCGGCGAGCAGCACCTTGTCGCCGGCCAGGCGATCGAGCGGCGCCAGCGGCCTTGTATGGTCAGCCAGTTCGCGTGACAGCGTGGCGGCGCGCGCCAGCACGGTTGGCGGCCGTATTTCCTCGGGGATGCGCAGCAAGCCCAGACGGATCAACACGCGGTCACGCAGGTTGGTCAGCGCGACGAGGGGAATGGCGAGGGTCAGGCCCAGTACCACCGGCGACATCCACAGCGCGAGCGAGGGAGAAATCAGCCAGGCCGTGCCACCCATCGCCAGTCCCAACACAGTGTGCGAGCGATAGCGAACCGCGATCTGGCCCAAAGGCGATTGTCCCGCCTCGCGCCGTTGCGCGTTCCAACCCGAATCGCGGCCGGAAAGGATCGAAATTACATCGCCGGTTTGCGTGAGCATCGTGACCGGCGCGAGCAGTCCGGAGATCAGGGTCTCGATCAGCACGCCGAACAGCAACCGGATGGTACCGCCGCATCCGCGCCTGTCCTCGCCACGCGCCAGAACGGCGATGAACCCGAGCAGTTTCGGGGCCAGCAGCAGGCTCATGGTGCCGACAAACATCCACATCGCGCGGACCGGATCGACGATCGGCCAGACCGGGAACAGCGCCTTGCCGGCCGGGAAATAGTCCGGCTGCACGAAACGCGACTGCATGGCGACCAGCATGCCCACCAGCATGAACAGCAGCCACAACGGCGCCGTGATGTAAGAACCAATGCCGGTCAACAAATGCAGCCGGCTGACCCAGTGCAGTCCGCGGGCGGGCAGCACGCCCGCATGCTGCAAATTGCCCTGGCACCAGCGTCGGTCGCGCACGGCCAAATCGAGCAAACCAGGCGGGCTTTCCTCATAGCTTCCAGCCAGAGCGGGCATCATGTGGATGGCCCAGCCGCCGCGGCGAAGCAACGCGGCCTCCACGAAGTCATGACTCATGATCGCGCCGCCGAACGGTTTGCGTCCGGGCAATTCGGGCAGGCCTCCGTTGGCGGCGAAGGCCTCGGTGCGAATCATCGCGTTATGGCCCCAGTAGTTTTCCTCGGCGCCGTGCCACCAGGCGATCCCGTGCGCGATCAGCGGGCCATACACACGGCCGGCGAATTGCTGCACGCGGGCGAACAGCGTGACGCCGCCGACGCTGAGCGGCAGCGTCTGGATGATCCCGGCATCGGGATGTGCCTCCATCGCCGCCGCGAGACTCAGCAATGTCTCCCCGCGCATCACGCTGTCGGCGTCCAGGATCAGGAATCGGGGATAGGCGCCGCCCCAGCGCATGACCCAATCGGCGATGTTGCCGGATTTGCGGGCGATGTTCTTTTTGCGCCGGCGATAAAAAATCCGTGGCGAACCGGTGCGGCGGCGCAATGCGAGAAAGGCCGCTTCCTCCTCGATCCAGACGCTGGGGTCGGTGGTGTCGCTGAGAATGAAAATGTCGAAAATTTCAGCGGCGCCGGTCTCGCTCAGCGATTCGTGGATCGCCTGCAGCCCGGCCATCACGCGCGCCGGACTTTCGTTGTAGGTCGGCATCAACAGCGCGGTGGGCCCAACGATCGGGGGCGAGTCCGAACCCGGGTCGAGCCGATGGCCGCCGCCCGTCAGCAGCGAAATGAACCCGGCGATGGCACTGATGAACGACAGCGCGATCCAGGCGAACAACGCGACGAACAACGCCAGCATGAACACCGCGAGCGGGGTCAACCCGTTCGCCGCCAGCACCAGTTTCATTTGCCACAAGGCGGCGCCGGTCAGACCGATCGTGCCGCCGATCACCGCCAGCCGGCGCGCACCGATCGCGCGTGGCGAGGATGCCGGACGCGGCGCCGGATCGGGCCGTTGCCACAACGATTGCACCGGCATGGCGAGTGGCGCTTTCGGCGGCAAAGCCTGAAACGCCCCTGATGCGGTCATGCCGTCCATCGATACGCCCATGTCTCGCTGACCGGCTGATCGCCATCGAGCAGACGGGCGTGCAGTTCGATCACCTTCTCATCGCCGGTATCGACCTGAAACGACAACCGCCACGCCTGGCCGCCCGGGATTTGTTGCAGCGTGGGCTTCTGTAGTTTGCCTTTGTTGGCGAGCACCTCGATCGCCGGGGCGGCGTTTTCCGCGCGGCCGGCCAGCACGCCGCCGGCGAAATCGATGACGAACTGGCGGCTTTTCTGATCGAACGACAGCCCGCAGCGCACCTGGCTGACCTTACCCAACGTCTTGTCGTCGTAGAGGTCCCAGCACCAATGCAGTCGATAGGCGAGGAAATACTCGCCCTTGGCGGCGAACCTGTCTTTTGGTTTCCAGAACGCGACGATGTTGTCGTTCACCTCCCGGTCGCTGGGGATTTCCACCAGCGTTACGTCGCCCTCGCCCCAGTCGCCGATCGGCTCCACCCACAAGGTCGGGCGCTTTTCGTAAACCGCTTCCAGGTCCTGGTAATCGAGGAAACTCCGCTCCCGCTGCGCGAGGCCGAAGCCGCGCGGGCTGGCGTCCAGAAAGCCACTGATTTGCAAGGTACGCGGATTGTTGAGCGACCGCCAGATGCGTTCCCCCTTGCCGGTCAGCAAGCCCAGTCCATGCGAGTCGTGCACGCCGGCGCGATAATCATCGAAACCGGCGCGATTGTTCGAATCGAACAGAAACATGCTGGTCATTGGCGCGAGGCCGGCCTGCGCGAGCTCCACCCGCGGATACAGCGTCATCTCGGTGTCGATGTCGGTTTCGGCGCCCGGCCTGAGCGTGAAACGAAACGCCGCCGCCGCGCTCGGACTGTCCAGCAGCGCATGGATCACCATCACATCGCCCGCGGGTCCCGGCCGTTCCAGCCAGAAGCATTTGAACAACGGGAATTCCTCCCCGCCCGGGTCGCCGGTCTTGATCGCGAGGCCGCGCGCCGACAGTCCATAACCCTGCCCTTTCGCCAGCGCGCGGAAATAGCTGGCGCCGAGAAAAGCGCAGACCTCGTCCTGATAATCCGGCCGGTTCAACGGGTAGTGAACGCGAAATCCGGCGAAGCCCAGATCGCCTTCCGGCGGCGGCTTCACGTGGCTGAGGTCGAACATGTCGGGGCTGTAGCGGAGCGGGCGGGCGCGGCCATCCGCGACCTCGAAGAAATCGACTCTGTCCTTGAACAGGAAGCCGCGATGGAAGAACTCGACGGAGAATTTGCTGGCTCCCCGCCACAGCGCTTTCGTTTTGTCGAAGCGCAGCGTCTGATAGTCGGAGTATTTGAGATCCTTCAGTTGATCCGGCAGCGAAGAGTCAGGCGCCTGGTACGGTTTCAGCGCCAACGCGCGAGCCAGGTTGCGCACCGTGGCCGCGTCGAATGCCGTATCGGCGGGCGGCGGATCGGCGGGCGTGGATTGAGCGGGCTCGGACAGCGCGGCCGGGGCGAAGGCGAAAATGCCTGAGAACAACGGGAACAACTCGCGGCGGCGCATGGGCGGGTAACTCCTGTTCCAGGGATAGACGTGAGGCACCCACATTCCGGTTGCCGTTCGGTCGCTCCAACCGGTTTAGCCGCGATACGATCACGGGTGGCCACTCCCCTAATGCAAAGCGGACCCATCCGGTTCCGACGTTATCGCGCGACAAAATCGCGCCAGCGCGGCGTCCGGCCGGCGAAACAATGGCGATCAGCCAGGATCGCGAACGATGGCCTGAGGCACGCGGTAGTCGCACAGGGAGCGCCAATGACGTTCCAGATCGCCCTTGAACAACGCGCGCGTGACACCGGAAATCAGCTTCGGCACCGCCGTCGTCATGGCGTTGATCGACGATCCGGATGGTCCGAAACTCATGGTCGAAGCAATGTTGAACATGTGGATGCCGGCCATCCAATCGCTCACGCCGGGGACGCGCGGCAATAGCGAAAAATCCTGGTCCAGATAGGGAAACTTCGCCAGCCGATTGTCGCGCTCTTCGGTCGGCGGGGTGTAACGATCGGCCCATGTGGCGATATTATCGTCGATCCGGGCGAGTTCGGGACGGCGGGAAAAATCGATCTCGATGCCCGTGCCGCAAATCAGAAAGTCCGCGGTGTACGATCCTTTCGGCGTTTCCACGACGACGGCGTCGCCCTCGACCCGCGCCGCCGTCCAGGGCGCGCCGGATTGGACACGGAACGAAGGGTGGGCCGCGCAACGATCGTACGTCTCTTGCGGAAAACCTTCACGGAGACCGAGAATGTGGCTCATGAACCGCCAGCGCCATTCATCGTCCAGGTCCGACAAATGGCGCAGGAATCCGGCGAACGTGAGCCAGCGATACGGTTGCACGACCTGAGGTTCGAGACGGCGGCAAAACAGCACGACCTCGGCGGCGCCGGCCTCCAGCGCCATGGCGGCGTTGTCGAACGCCGATGCACCGGCGCCGAGCATGGCGACACGACGGCCACGCAAGGCTGTGAAATCGATCGGATCGGCGGCGTGGGCGCGAAACCGGGTCGGCAGCGCGGTGACGAACTCCGGCATCCACCACACACCAGCGCCATCCTGGCCGGTGGCCAGCACGATCCGCCTCGCATGGAGGATCGTGCCGTCGTTCAGCGTCGCCGCCAGCAGGCCGCCGTCCGCCGGCGCGATATCCACGACCGCGGTTTCGTTGCGCATCGGAATATCGACCGTTTCACGCACCCAATTAAGGTACAAAGCCCAGTCCTCGCGGGAAATCAAATGCAGGGCGCGCCAGGACTCCGCCCCATACCGCGCCTCATGCCATGCCTGATACCCCAAACTGGGCAGATCGAGATCAGGTCCGGTGTAATCCTTAGGGGAACGCAACGTTCGCATCCGGGCATAGCTCAGCCAGGGGCCTTCCTGGCCGCGCGCCGCCCGATCGACCACGAGAATATTGCTGACGGTGGCTCGCAGAAGTCCGAACGCGATGGCGATACCCGACTGCCCGCCACCGACGATCAGCACATCCAGCGCGGGCCGCCCATCGGGTCCGATCCGCGGCTCCAGCCACGGCATTCGCGGATGAGCGATGCGGCCGAGGTCGTCTCGGGCAACGCGGGTCAGCTCAGACAGGTCGGTCAACGGCGGCACTCCCGGCGGGAGGGATGTATCATACGCGGTTGGCGCGCATCGTGGGATTCTTCAGGTCTGATGCCGCCGCTGGTTGCCGTTGTGGGGCGGCTATCGCGCGTTTCCCGCGCTATGCCGGCAAGCGGCGGACGAAGGAACGTTCTTCATTCAGGATACAACCGGCGGCTTCCACGCGGCGCAGGCATTCGGCGCCATCCGCGTCTGATGCCAGTTCCGCGGGATACCGTTCGTAACTGCCGAGGTCGGGAAAATCGATGAACCCGTGGGCGATGTTGGTGGGGCCGGCGATCTTGGTCGGCAGGAAATAGGCGACCGCGCGACCGCCGCACCGCTCGATCGGCGCACGCAAGGCACGGGCGTAGGCTTCGAAGTCGGCGAGCTTGTTGGCGTCGATGACGTAACGGATGGATAGGGTCAACATGGGGCGTCTCCTTTGGACGCCGTTGTTGTAGGCCAGGTCGGGCATTTCCCGCCCGCGTCATCGCTTCGCCGGCGATCTAAGCATCCACCGACGATAGCGGCGCCGCGACATCTTCCAGGGAGCGGCATTCGTTCCGCTCGCCGAGCCATAGCGTCAGCACCGCCGCGCCGGCCATCAGGGCACACGCCAATAGGTAGCCCAGAAGCACGCGGTCGCGGGAGCCGCTTTGGATCAGCAGGCCGAACAGGGTCGGCGCCATGATACCGCCGATGCCGGTGCCAAACGCGTAGAACAAGGCTATGGCGAGCGCGCGCACCTCCAACGGAAAGTTCTCCGCCACTGTCAGGCTCGCGGCGGACGCGGCGGCGGAGGCGAAGAAGAACGTGGCGCTCCAGGCGACCGTCTGGGTTGTCGCGGTCAGGACATCGGCGCGGAACAACAGGCCGGAGAGCAGCAGCAACGCGGCGGACGCGCCATAAGTGAAGGCGATCATCGGCTTGCGGCCCACGGTGTCGAACAAGGGTCCCAGCAGCAGCGGCCCAAACACGTTGCCCAGAGCGAACGGTAGCACGTAAAGCCCGACCAGATCGGGGTTCACGCCGTAAAAGTCCGTCAGCAGCATCGCGTAGGTAAAGAAAATCGCGTTGTAAAAAAACGCCTGGGCGATCATCAGGGCCAGGCACAGGACGGTGCGACGAGGATAACGTTGCAACAGCGTTCGGAAGACATCGGCGAAGGGCGTAAACGTCCGATCCGCGCGCAACCTGAGGCGCGCGCCGGAGATGGGCGGCAATGCATGGCCGGCTTCGGTGACGCGGGTTTCGATCTGTTGGACCACGGCCTCCGCCTGACCCTCCTGACCGTGCAACATCAGCCAGCGCGGACTTTCCGGAACGAAACGGCGCAGCAACAGGATCGGCACGCCGATCGCGGCGCCAAGGAAGTAAGCGAGACGCCAGCCATGATCCGGAGAAATAAAGCGGGGATCGAGCAAGACCAGCGACGCGGCCCCACCCAGCGCGGCGCCCAGCCAATAGCTGCCGTTCACCGTCAGATCGGTGCGTCCGCGGAACCTTGGCGGGATGAGTTCCTGAATAGCGGAATTGATCGCGCTGAACTCACCGCCAATGCCGGCTCCGGTGAGAAAACGCATCAGCGCGTAGCCGGTCAGGTTCCAGGTGAACGCGGTACCGGCGGCGGCAAGCAAATAAAGCAGCAGCGTCACACTGAACAGACGCTTGCGGCCCAGTCGATCGGTCAGCCAGCCGAAGAACAGCGCGCCGGTCACCGCGCCGGCGACATAAGCGCTGCTGGTGAGGCCGACCTCCGCGGCTGAAAAATGTAATGACGGACTTTCGCGCAACGCGCCGGCCAACGATCCGGCGAGTGTCACCTCAAGCCCGTCGAGGACCCAGGTGATGCCCAGAGCGATGATGACGACCCAGTGAAAGCGAGCCCAGGGAAGACGATCGAGACGGGCTGGAACGTCGGTGGTAACGGTACGGCGCCCCGCGGTCACGAGGGCGCCGTTCCGATAATTTAACGATGAATCTCAGTCGTTGTTGTCGTCTCCGACTGGGCCGGCATCGCCATCGGGGGCGGAGTGGTGATGGTCCGCTCACTGGTCGTGGTGGTGCGGGTCACCGGATCGGGTCCGCAACCGGCCAGCATGGCGACGCCGGCGAGCAAGGCCATTCCAAGCGATAGCTTCAAAGTGGATTTTGGCATGATCAACTCCAGTGGGTGAAAGTCAGTTCGTTCCAGACGTGGTCGTTTCGGTCGTCGATCTGATGACGGGCGGCGGCGTAACGGCTGGCGCCGGACCGGTTTCGTCCGTCTCCTCGTCAACGACGTTGCCGTTACGGTCGCGGTTGACCGTCCGTGTGACCACGGTCTGCTGAGGCGTGATGACAACGGGCGGAGGAAGCGCTCGCGGCTGGGTCGTCGTCACCTCGCTCGTTTCGGTCCGCGTCACCGGAGCCGCGCATCCCGCGAGGCAAACGCAACCGACCGCCCAGGCCATCCCGGCCAGCAGGCCAAAACGCGATTTGGTTTCAGTCATGGTCTGACTCCGGAATGACGCGTTCAGCGAGCGGTAGTGGTCTCCGTCGTGCGGCGCGTGGTGGTCGTTTCGCCGTACGGGCTGACGGTGGTCCCGGTGGTCATTGTCCGTTCGCTGACGTTACCGTCGCTATCGACCGTGCGCTGCTGAACGGTACGCTGCGTCACCGGCGCAGGAGCCACCGGAACGACGGGAGCCACCGGAACATAGGTATTTGTCGTCGTGGTGGTCTCCGAGCTGGTTTGCGCCATCGCGGCGCCCGCGATCAGCGTCAGGGCCGCTGGCGCGGCGAGCCAAATTCGGGTCATGTCTCGTTCTCCAACGAAATGCCAATGAGTGGAGATCACCCAGTGACCATTTATGAAACGGAGGACACCCCGATTGGTTCCGAATCCGGTTTACCTCGTGCGTGACAGCGTCAACGCGACCCGATCCGCCAGCTGATCGACCGCCGCGGCCATCGCGGCGACGACGTCCGCATCCTTCATGCTCCCGGACGAGATCGGCACCATCGTAACGATCGAGGCCCGTTCACTGGCCGCGATGCCGTGCCGGTCGATGCCAAGGACACTCCACCGCGCTGCCAATACACAGCGTCCGTCCGGCATGATGTCGAACGCATCGACGGTGATCAGCAACGCGCGCGCGGGCTGTCCGGACGGGACCGACCGCGCGATGACGATTCCAGGCAGCCGTTTGGTTAAATCGTCTTCCAGCGCCCGCGTCACGCCAACCGACAAACGTTCCCCCCAACGACCGGTCTTGCTGATTGTCAGCGCGTTCTGTCCGTCGCGCAGTTGAATGTCCAACGTATCAAGATAATCCGGCACCGTTACCGTCTTGAGCTCAACGATGGGGCGGCCCGTTTCCGACGCCATCCCGGAGACCGGAGGTGCCGGCGGACCCATTATGTAAATCCGCGGCGCCGGTCCCGCGCATCCCAGCAGCAGCAGCACGCCGGACAAAAGACCCCATCGGATTGTCGCCATCATCGTGCGTCCCGCCCGAGCAAAATCGCGTTCGGCTTTTCTTCCACCGTGCGGCTGAAATTACGCAACGACGCGGCACTCGCCGCCAGATCGCGCGCCGCTGCCTCCAGGTCATCGCGCAGCGGCGAACGCGGCGCGGTCAGATCGCCAAGATTGCCCACTACCTTGTCGGCATGACTGACCGTTTTGTCGGCCGACGTGGCGACCGTCCCGATCTCCTTGCCCGCGGTCTTCACCTCACCCTCGGTGGTTTTCGACAGATGATCGATCGAATCCAACGCTCGCGATGCATCCTGTTGCACCTGTTTCACCGCGGCGGTGGCGGTATCCAACGTGTCATGGGCCGCGTCGGAGGTCTGTCGGACACTGTCCACGAGGGGCCCGGCCTTACCGGTCACTTCGCCAATCAGACCGTTGATCCCAGCCAACGCGGTACGGGCCCTCTCCACGAGGTCCGGAAGTTTAAGGTCCTCGATTTCGTTCCTCACCTGTTGCAAATCCGAAGGGACCGTGGGGATTTCCGGAATGCCGCCGCTTTCGCCGCTGACCTTGGCCTCGGTGCCTGGATAAAAGTCGAGGTTCACGCTGACCTGGCCGGTGACAAGGCTCGTCGTGGCCAGTTGCGCGCGCAGGCCGGCCTTGATGGCCAGATCCAGATCGTTGGCGCCGGCGGTCAGCGGATCGCTGGTCCAGGAGACCTGGGTTGGCTCGATTTCCATGTAAACCGGAATCACCGGCACCAGTTCCGGCAATTTAAGATAGACTTTCATGCTGCTGACGGTGCCGATTTGCACGCCCCGCAGCGTGACCGGCGCGCCGACCGCGAGGCCCGCGACGGAATTCTGAAAATACGCGACGACGCGCAGCTTCGGGCTGAACAGGTTCCTGCCGCCGAACACCAGGATGGCGACGACGACCAACGCCAACGCGCCGAGCACGAAAGCGCCAATGGCGGTCGGTGTCTTAGCGGTGATCGCCATCAATGTCCCTTCCCTCGTCAGGCCGTTCGCGATGCATGAACGCGTGGACGGCCGGAAGGTCGCTGGTATCGCGCAGTTGCTTCGGCGAACCGCGCGCCAACGCCGTCTTCGTCTCCGCGTCCAGAAAAATTCCGTCATCGCAAATACCCAGCAAACTGGGCAATTCGTGGCTGACCATGATCACTGTGACTCCGAAACCATTCCGCAACTCCAGGATCAGATCGTCCAGCCGTTTGGACGCGACCGGATCCAGGCCGGCGGACGGTTCATCCAAAAACAGCACGTCGGGATCGAGCGATAAAGCCCGCGCTATGCCGACCCGGCGGCGCATTCCACCGCTGAGTTCACCGGGCATGGTCGATCCCGCCTTGTCCAGGCCGACCAACGACAATTTCAATCGCGCCAGCTGCTCGATCGAATTGTTGTCCAGATGGGTAAACATCCGCAACGGCAACGCCACGTTCTCCTCCGCGGTCATCGAACTCCACAGCGCGCCGGATTGAAACACGACCCCGAAACGACGCCCGATCTCGGCCCGGCGCGATTCGGTGGCGGCCCAGTAGTCTTCGTCGCCAATGTAGATTGAGCCGGTGTAGGGCGGCAATAAACCGATCATGGTGCGCATCAGCGTGCTTTTGCCGCAGCCGCTGCCGCCCATGATGGCGAAGATCGACTTCTCGCCGACTTCGAAGGAAATGTCGTGTTGCACGACACCGCCATCGTAGCCGAAGCTTATGCCATCGACGCGGATTTTCGGTGTGGCCATCGCTCAGAAGCTCAACGCGTTGGCGCAGACGGCGAATACCGCGTCCAGCGCGATGATGCCGACGATGCCGATCACCACGGCGGTTGTCGCGGCCTTGCCGACATCCGCCGCGGTGCGTCCCGCGCTCAATCCGGACCGGCAGCCGACGATCGCGATCATGGCGCCAAACGCGACACTCTTGAGCAGGCCGAACACGATCTGGCCACCGCCCAATGAGACCTGCGTCTCATCGATGAAGCTGGTGGCCGACATGTTCAGCATCGCGACAGCCACGGCGAGGCCACCAAGCACACCGACGGCGAAACCATAAATGTAGAGCAACGGCATCATGCACGTCAGCGCGATGATCCGCGGCAGGATCAAATAATCGTGCACCGGGATGCCGATCGTGCGCAGCGCGTCGATTTCTTCATTGCCCACCATGGTGGCGATTTCGGCGGCGTAAGCACCGCCGGTCCGCCCGGACATCACGATCGCGGTCATCAGCGCGGTCATTTCGCGCGCCATCGCCACCGCCACCAGATCCGCGACGAATATCCCGGCACCGAATCGTTTTAATTGCACCGCGCCGACGAAGGCGACAATGGCACCGGTCAGCGCGTTGACGACGGTCACGATCGGCAACGCCGCGACGCCGGCATCGCGCATGCAGGTCAGCAGATCGACCGAGCGCATCCGGACCCGGCCGCGCACGGATGCGCCCGCGCTCAGGACCGTGTCGCCAATCAGCGAAAATACTTCCAGCGTTTCGTTCCAAATACCGATTGTAACCTGACCGATACGAGCAACCAGCTTCGGTCCAGCCGGCGCGCCCGCGGCGGAGGGCGCGGCTTCCGTGGTCAGCGCGAGCAATCGCGTCGCCGCCTCAGGCAGACCGTCTTCGTGGAACGGAACATGATGCCCTCGCGCGGCCCGGCGCAGCGATGCGACAAAAATCAGCAGCGCGCTGTCCCAACGGCCCAGACCACTGGCATCGAACGAAATACCCCGGGTGCCGGCCGCTTCGATAATTCGCGAGATCGCCGCTTCGTCGGTACGAATCCCATTCACCGCGATCCAGTCGCCGGTCAGTGTGATCAACACGCCATCCCGATCGGCACGCGCCTCCCATCCCTCACCCCGAGGGCCCTGGGCAGACCCGTCCCGCCGGTCCGCCGCCGGATGGGCCGGCGTGTCATTCATGGCGAAACGACCGCGTCGCATCGCGGCGCGGCCGTTCGTCGTGTTCAACGCCGTTGCCTGAACGCATCGATGGCCTCCTCACACGATCAGAGCCGGCGAATGTCATCCGTTCCGTCGGCACTGGCGCTGGCGCCAACGAAAGGACAGCATTAGGCGTCAGTCCGCCATCGCGTCAATAATGTTGAGGGCTCGTCCCCGATCTCCTTCACCCAGGGCATGCAACGCGTCGCGAACGCGGTTCACGCGCGGGCCGCCGTCCGGCATGGTCGCCGCATCTTGTGTCGTTTCCCTTGTCAACAACCGCGTTTCCGCCATCTCCAGCGATTGCTGAGCCTGGCCCGTACGACCGGCGTTCAACGCGGCGCGCGCGGCGCGAAGATAATCGCGCGCATCCGCGTCTTCGCCAACATCAGGCGTGGGCAATCGTGGCGCGATCGTCGAGCGGGTGTCGTCCGGCAGGATATGACTCGCCCGGGTCGAGCGCGGATCGTTCGGGCTGGGATAAATGCCCGCCGACGAAAATGACGCGTCGGCCTCCGGGCCCGTATTAGCCAGCATTGGCGACCGCGCCTGGGCCAACCCAGCGATCGACGTCACACCGAGCAGAGCAAAAGTCGCGAGTTTCAGCATACGCATGAGGATGACCTCCTTACTTCGCCGGATCAGCCATACGCCAGACCCGGAAGGACCGGCGAACCTTCCGGGGCTGGTCCATCCACCTTCAGCGGAACGGGGAAGCGCGGGAAGTTGTCAGGCATCAGCCCTGCTTCCTGAAGCAACGTCCCTCTCAAAAACGTCATGGCGTCAAAACGTCCCGGTCAGCATCAGAACCACGACGATGATAAGTACCAGCCCCAATACGCGCTGTATGGCCACGTCGGTCACGCCGCGATCAGCAACAGCACGACGATGATCAGAAGCAACGCGCGAATGACAAACCCTCACCAACAGGCCGGCTGGACGACTCTCATCTCGTTATCGGATGCGTCCGCTCCTGAGGGCGCCGCGCATCGCGAAGTTCTTTCGCCACACACGAAAGGAAACCGGCGGGATAACGGGCCGGTCGCCGCAAAGTTCCCCTGCCCGTCCGCGCGCCCTGGCCGGCGCCGCGCCCATCAGACGCGGCGCCCGGGCGGAACGTCAGCGACGCGCCAGGAACACGCCCGCGATCAAGCCAACGGAAGCCGCCACCAGAAGAGACGTCATCGGCTGCGCCTCCACCTGACGGGAAATCCGCGCTCCGGTCTGCGACCCGATCTGATACGCTTCCTCGCTCAGATCCGAAATCGCCGCCGAGGCCCCGCGGCACGCCTCACGCAACGCGTCCGAGGTGGCGCGGGCGCTTTCGCGCAGGCCGCGGTAGGACAGCGCCTCTCCATTCCCGTTCGACTCGCCCGACACGTCGTTTTCGTGCCCGGCACCGGAGCCGTTATGCATCGTCGTATCGTCAGCTTTGGACTGGCTCATCGCCGCCTCCTTGAGGGTTGTATGAAGATTTCAGATCGCGTGAATTAAGTACAGCGCGACCACGACCGGAACCGGACCGTAAGCGATCCACCATCGCGCGCCGCGCGTTCGATCCCCCTTTCCTGCTCGGCACCCCATCCCCGGGACGTCATATGAACGCGCGGCGTCGATGGCGGTTCCCGACGCTACGGCAAGGAGGTGCGGCCTTTGGTACCCACCATCGGACGTTCCCCGAACAATTTGGCTTCGAGAAACTTGATGGCGAGCACGATCGGATGCGACGGCGCGGTCCAGAACTCTCCGATGTCCGGCTCGAATCGCAGCAGACAGACACGAGGGTCGTCCGGGCCGTCCTGGAAGTAGGCCTCGGCGTGGTCGTCCCACAGATCCGTGATGGTGTCCGTTTCCGTTACCTGCGAGATTCGACCCGACAACGATACATAAACATTGTCCTTCACGTCGGTAAACGTCAGACAAGCACCGGAATTTCTCCGGGCGTCCTCGTGGGTCTGACTTTCCCGGTCGGCGAAAAACCAGATCGCGTTTTGCTCGGGACGAGAAATCCCGCGCATCGGCCGTGCCCGCACGCCTTCATCGCCATGCGTCACCATCATGCAAACGCCGATTGACTGGACATACGCCCAGATCCGATTCCGTTCAGGTTGTTTACTCATGATGAATTGCCATCTCCGAAATGACTGACAGCCCGGCGGATCCGGCCACTGTCAGCCCATGCCGCCTGAGAGGCGACGGCGTTCCCTGCGTTACCAACCGGCGGTCAACGCCGCGGGTTGGGCGGAGGTTCCCAATCGGAGCCTTAACTGTCGGAAACCAGGCTTTTCGGAAATTCCAGGGTCCAGCGCAGACCCGTCGCGGCGTAATCGATACGGACCTCGCCATGCAGCGCGCGCGCGACGGTGCGTTCGATGACCACACGGCCGAACCCGCGCCGCCCAGGACGCTCGACGGGGGGACCGCCGGATTCTTCCCAGGAGAGGGTGCACATCGGGATGCCGTCCGCCGCCGGCTCGACCTTCCAGGAAATGCCGACTTTGCCATTTGGCGTGGACAGCGCGCCGTATTTCGCCGCGTTGGTCGCCAGTTCGTGCAGCGCCATGCCGATGTGCTGCGCCGCGTCGGGACGGATTTGCAACGACCCGCCGGTCAGTTCGATCCGCGAGTCGATGCGGTCTTCGTAATGACCCAGTTGCGAGCGCACCAGGTCGCGCATCGACGCGCCCTGCCAGTCTTCTCGCACCAAAAGATCGTGCGATCCCGCCAGCGACTGCAGCCGCGCCGAAAACCGCGTCTCGAAATCCTCGATCGAGTCGCTGTTGCTCGCGGTCTGCCGCATGATCGCCTGAATGACCGCCAGCAAATTCTTCGACCGGTGAGTCAGTTCGCGCATCAGCAGCCGGATGCGGGCTTCCTGTTCCTTATAGCGGGTGATCTCGACCGCGCCCGCGATCACGCCGGTCGTCGTGCCGTATTCGTCGGTCAGCGGATGCACGGTCAGGTCATACCAGGTCTCGATCCCGTCATGCGGGATGCGCACGTCGCCGCGGGCCGGCTCCCCGGTTTCGATCACCGCGCGCTTGATGCTGGCACCGGTTTCCTGACCGGCTTCGGGGATCACCTCCTGCTGGGTTCGGCCGACGATCTCGGGCGCGGTCCGGCCGAACATCCCGCGGCTGATCCAGGTGAACACCAGATCGCGGTCCTGCGTCATCACCGTGACGCCGGACGCCCGCAGCGCCGCGTCGAAGCGCTGGTTGACCTCGGCGAGTTCGCGCGTGCGCCGGGCGACCCGCCGCTCCAGCGTTTCCGCCAGTTGCCGGGCGCTGATTTCGCGGGTTTCCAACAGGCCGAAATACCGCTTCGTATCCAGTAACAGCAACACAGCCAGGCCCGCGACGCAGGCCAAAGCGGCGACGATCGCGCCCACCAGCAGGCTGCTCAGCCAGGCCTGACGCGCGGTGGTGCGGTTGACCTCGTCGTTGGCTTCCGCCGTCAGGTCGGACACGGTGCGCCGCAGATCGTCCATCAGCGTCCGGCCTGTGCCGGCGCCGACGATCGCGATCGCCTCATCGAAATGCCCGGCGCGCCCGAGCGCGATGGTGCGGTCCAGTTCGGCGATTTTCGCGTCGCCGACGCGGGCGATCGCGGCGGCGAGGTCGGCGCGCGGACCGGCCTCGGGCAAGTGGCCCCGCAGATCGACCAGGAGGGAGGGATACGCGGCCTTGGCCGCGTCGTAGCCGGTGAGGTAGGCCGGGTCCCGCGTCAGCAAAAAGCCTCGCTGCCGGGTTTCCGCGTCCAAAAGGGCTTCCAGGACAAGGGTTCCCGCGCGCCGTGCCTGCCGCGCCTCCACCACGGCGCCGGTGGCCTGGATATCCCGCCACGCCAGCACACCGGCGATGGCGCAGGCCGTCGCCAGCAGCGTGAACACGGCGATAACCGCCAGCACCACGCGCCGGCGCCGCATGGGCCGGGAAAGGCCGACGATCGTCACCGGGCTGGCCGCCGCGACAGGCTGGAACTCGTCCAGATCGCCGTCAGCATCGCTGGAGCGGGCCTGGCTCACGGCCGGCCCGCGACGCAGGCAGGAGGGCCGGTCAGCACGAAAAACCGTGACACCGCGGCATTCGAACGTTCGCGAGAGCCGCGATCATCATACCGCCAATCACTCTGAATTATCGTCCGGATCGAAGCGTATTCTATTTCACCGGCGGTCGCCAGCGCGGGGGAAACAGCGCGGGGGAAACGCGAAGGCCGCGCCCATCGAACCCGCGAGTGGCTTTGCCGCTTTCATCCGCTTCGCGGCTCAAGCCCAACAAAGAGTGAGGCGCAGCGCCTGTTTCGGGTACTGGGCGAAGCTCTGGGGCGTCACCGCGCCGGTGCCGGCGTCGACAACGACGCCCGGCGGTCGAAGAACAAGGCCTGACTGATGATCGCCTTCACCGTATCGGTGCGGAACGGCTTGGTGATCAGGAACGTCGGCTCCGGCCGCTCCCCGGTCAGCAGCCGCTCCGGGTAAGCGGTGATGAACACCACCGGAACGTCGCACACCGTGAGGATTTCATTGACCGCGTCCAGACCCGAGCTGCCGTCCGCCAGTTGGATATCCGCCAGCACCAGCCCAGGAGCCTGGTCGGCGATGGCGGCGACCGCTTCTTTGCGGGTGCGGGCGATCCGCATCACCGAATGACCCAGGTCGATGACCATGGCTTCCAGGTCCATGGCGATGATCGGTTCGTCCTCGATAATCAGGACTTCCGTGCGCAGTTGAGAGGCGATCTCCCGTCCGGCCACGTCCAACAAGTCTTGCACTTCGGACGGCGAACGATCCAGCACCGCCGCGATCTCGGCCGTGGTGAACCCTTCCAGCGACCGTAACAAGAAAACCACCCGCGGCAGCGGCGTCAGCGCTTCCAGCGTCCGGTCGGCCGCCCGCATCGTCGGATTGTCCGGGTTGTCGTCGGTCCGCTGATTGACCGCGACCGAACCCCAGATCTTCAGAAACACCCGATACAACAACTGCCGCGGCTCCAGCGCGGCGCTTCCGGGGAAACGCCCGGCATCTTCCGTGATTGCTTCCAGAGTGGCGATCGCATAGGCGTCCCCACTGGCCTGGCTCCCGGTCAAAGCACGAGCAAATCGCCTGAGATATGGCAGATTCGCGGCAATCGACGCGGTTTGCGACATACTTTATCTCCCCTCGGTACATGGGTTCAGCCTGGAGCATACGACACACCACGCCACTGCCAATAACGCCGCGCCGTGACAAATGTTCCATCTCCTCGGGAACTTTCGTCCCGCGGTCGCATTGAGGTTCCGATGTTGGCCGCGAGGGGGACCGCGGGGGGATGGTCGCGCCTGCCCGATCGACTGTATCCGTTGCCACTCCCGCCGGAACCCGGTGCGCCTGGCTGCGTTGGAGGATTTAGATGGCCGATCAGGACGATCAGGATTCCAAGCGAGGGCAGGCACCAGTCATGAACCCCGGGCAGACACCCGATTCAGCGTCGATCCCCCCAGGCACGCCTCACGGCGCGATCCTGGGCGGCGACCTTCAGGCGCATATCGGCCGCCAATTGCGGGCCGTTTATGATGAGGTCGCGAACGAAGCCGTGCCCGATCGCTTTCTGAAGCTCATCGAGGAACTCGAGCAAAAAGAGGCGAAGAAGTCATGAGTGCCCCGGCGAGCGTCCCTGGGGATGGCGCCTCAGTTAAAGATGACCTTCTCGCCGCGCTGCCAAGCTTGCGGGCCTTCGCCATCTCGTTGTGCGGCCGCACCTCGCGCGCCGAGGATCTGGTGCAGGAAACCCTTGTCAAGGCGTGGGCCCATATTGGATCGTTCCAGCCTGGTTCCAATATGATCGCCTGGCTGTACACGATCTTGCGAAACGAGTACTATTCGGAATTCCGCAAACGCCGGCATGAGGTCGGCGATGAGGAAGGACGGCATGCCGCGCGCCTCGCGACCCGTCCCACCCAGGAAGGCCATATGCAATTCCTGGATTTCCGCGCGGCGCTGGATCGCCTCGCGCCGGATCACCGGGAGGCTTTGATTTTGGTCGGCGCCTCCGGCTTGTCTTATGAAGATGCCGCGGCGTTGTGCGGTTGCGCTGTCGGAACAATGAAAAGCCGGGTCAACCGTGCCCGTGTCAGGCTCGGGGAGTTGCTGGCCGTTCCGTCAGACAATCATCTGGAGCCTGATCAGACGTGGGACGCGGCTGTGGACGCATCGTGGAACGCCAGGTCACGGTCGTCGGCGGACGTATAACGAACGTGGCGAGCGGTCCATCCGGTGGGGCCAGCGGAGGCGACTCTCGTTCCGGTGGGCGAGCGTCCCCGCGTAGGGCGCGCGGCCCCGGGCGAGCCGATGTCCCGCCGCCCGCTTTGGCGGAAATGCCGGATCCGGTCACGCTGGTTCGGGAGCTCAACCACCGGGTCAAGAATAATTTTCAGATCATCGTCAGCCTGATGAATTTAAGAAAACGGATGATGCCGCCCGGCCGCCGGGAGGACATCCGCTTCATCGAAGAGCATGTGCAATCCATGTCGGTCGCTTACCGTTTGGTATATGCGACGGGCTCGATGATCGAGGTCTCGCTGACCGAACTGATCAGCGAGGTCGTGTCGGGCCTGCGGCAGATCGCCGGCCTGGCCGAGGAACATTTGCGGATCGAACCCCCGGCCTTCGACGCGTTGATCGGTCTGGATCATGCGATCGCCCTGGCGCTGTATTTCGCCGTGCTGCTGCCGCCTTATCTGGATGAGGCGATCGCCCGCGACGGCACCGTCACGATCGCCACCGACGCGAGCGCCAATGTGACGACATTGTCGGTGCGCGGTTCCTGGGGGATGCCCGTCCCCCTCGATTTGTTGCGTAACCGGCTGATGCAGGCTTATGCCGCGCAATTGAAGGCGGAAATCGTCTCGGCCTCGCCGCGGGGCGCGGAACAACTGCGTTTCGTCGTCGATCGGGCGCCGCGGGCGCGCTCCATTACCTGAAGGATTGGCGAAGTCGCCGACGAGCCTCCCCGGGAACCGAAACAACGCGACGAACTTATGGGCAATGGCGTCATTTCACCTGGCGGAGTTCATTCCATGCGAACCGTCGCTTTCGCCCTGCTCCCGCCGTTGGCCGTCGCCGCCTGCCAGACCTTCAGCAGCGCGCCCTCGGCATCGCGCCAATCGATGGCCGAACCGCCGGCGTCCGCCAGCGCTGTCGCCTGTTCCAGCGGCCGTTGTTGAACCGATCGGTTTGAGCCGCCACCGTAACGGGCCCGGACCGTCTTAAAGCGAGGCCCGGTCGTCCGCCGCGGGTAATCACGGTCAACGCGATCGTCCGACGCGGCGCGCCCGAAGACGAGATCCCCCGCCAATTGCGCGGCGGCCAACACGATCTTGTCGTCATGGGCGTCAGCCGCCGGCCTGGCGAGGTGCGGTTCTTCGGCGAGGTGCCGGACGCGGTGCTGGATCGTTCGGCCCAATCGATCGTGCTGATATCGAGTCAGGGATAAGCGTCTGTGTCCCGGCGGAACCTTCAACGGTCATGCGCCGTTAGCCTGCGACGAGTTCGCGGCCCCGAAGTGAAACAGGTGAAGTCATGCCGACCAATCCAACGCGCGAAGCGCCCCATATCGGAACCGAGAAGACCGCGGTTTCCGCCCGCCAGGGCGTCATCAGCGGCCGGGTCATCACGGTGTTGATTGTCTCGCTGACCCTCGCGGTGATCGCGATGGTCGTTGGCTGGCTCGTGGTTCGCTGAACGAAGCGCGCTGTTGAGACCGGGGGATCGCGAATGAAGTTATTCGTGTGCGCGTGCTGTTCGAATCTCGTGTATTTCGAAAACCGCTTCTGCGAAACCTGTAGGAGCCGGCTTGGCTATTTCCCCGAAGCGCACCGCGTTCTTGCTCTGGAGCCGGTTGCTGATTCCTGGATATCGCTCGGTGAGGTCAAGGAGTTCCGCTTCTGCGCCAACGCGGATCACGACGCCTGCAACTGGCTGATCCCGGCTGATTCCCCCGATCGCCTGTGCGCCGCGTGCCGGCACAATCACATCATCCCGGATCTGTCGCTGGATGAGAACCTGTCTCGTTGGCGCAAGCTGGAACGCGCCCGGCATCACATGTTCTACGGCCTGCTGCGCCTGCGCCTGCCACTGGAAACCCGCCTGGAAGACCCCGGGTTCGGTCTGGCGTTCGACACGCTGGTCGAAACGCCGGGGGGCGGCATGGTACGCACAGGCCACCAGGACGGCGTCATCACCCTCAATCTCGCCGAAGCCGACGATGCGATCCGCGAACAGCGGCGCAACGTACTGGGCGAGCCCTACCGCACCCTCCTCGGCCACTTCCGCCACGAAATCGGCCACTATTATTGGGCCCGGCTCGTCCATGACGGCGGGCCGCCTGACGCGTATCGCGATTGTTTTGGTGACGAACAAATCGATTACAACCAGGCGCTGCGGGATTATTACGCGAACGGCGCGCCGCCCGACTGGCGGGACCATTACGTCAGCGCCTATGCCAGTTCCCATCCCTGGGAGGACTTCGCCGAAACCTGGGCTCATTATCTGCACATCGTCGATACGCTGGAAATGGCCGGATCCTTTGGACTTCGGGTCAATCCTGTGGTGACCGACGACGCCGCGTATCGTTCCGCCGTGGACTTCGATCCCTATACCGCCGTCAATATCGACCAACTCGTGCGCCGCTGGCTGCCCATCGCCAGCGCGGTGAACAACGTCAACCGCTGCATGGGCCAGCCCGACCTGTATCCATTCGTACTGACGTCGGCGGTCATTCACAAACTCGGCTTCGTGCACGACCTGATCCGTCACGCGGTTCATTCCGCCAGCGAATCCGTCAGCGAAACAGCGTCCGCGTGAATGCCACGCCAGGCGGGAACCCAACGCCCCCGCTCGCGTTATCCTTCTGTAATTTCGCGGCGAGATAGCCAGGGGACTGAACAATGGATCGTGTCGTATTGCTTGCGCTCCTCGGGATCCCCGTCCTGGTCATCATGCATGTCGCCTTGTTCCGGCAGGAGCTTCCACCAGGCATCGCGATGCTGTCGATATCTGGCGGAGGCCAGGAACGTCCCACTTTGCAAGGTCACTGGCTGGCGCCGGAGCGCGTCGATCTTCCAGCCCGATACGTCATCAAACAGACATCCGAACGAGGTTCATGACCATGACTCAGACAGCAGTAAAAGACAGCAAGAAGCCGTTTCTGACGGACATCAAAACCATCCGCGAGCGTGCCCGTCAGCATATTGAGGACGGCGCCGTGACGGAATCTTACGGTGGAAACACGGAAACCGCCTGCAAAGTACTCAATGAGGCGCTGGCGACGGAGTTGGTCTGCGTCCTGCGCTACAAGCGGCACTACTTCATGGCGAAAGGCATTCATTCCGGCACCGCGAAGGCCGAGTTCCTGGAACACGGCGGGGAGGAACAGGAACACGCCGACCGTATCGCCGAACGCATCGTGCAACTGGGCGGCGCGCCTAATTTCTCGCCCGAGGGCATCACCTCGCGCAGTCACTCCGAATACGCCGAAGGCGACACACTTCGCGAGATGATCGAGGAAGACCTCGTCGCCGAGCGCGTCGCCATCGATAGTTACAAGGAAATGGTCGCGTATTTCGCGCCCTTCGATACGACCACCCGCAAGATGCTCGAAGAAATTCAGGCGTCCGAAGAAGAGCACGCCGACGATCTCGCCGACCTGCTCGAACATTTTCCAGCCTCGGAACCGCGTTAATACCGAATTCGAATCAGGAGTTCGCGTCAAGGAACAGGCCCGTCATCGGCAAGCGATCTCTGTCCGTCTGATAGGCGCCGGTGTGGGCTCCGGCGCCCTGGGGTCCGTCACCAGCACCTGAGCCCGTCGCGGCGCCGAGGGCCGACACCCCGGCGCCGCACCACCATCGACGCCACCGCACGGTCCGGCGTAACCTGCCCCCGCCACGCGGGCATCCCCAATCCGCGCCGGCGACAGGGGCGAGCCGTCACCGACGGGGAGCCGGGTTAACCATCTGGCTCACGGCGGACACATGGCGAAAATCATCCCGGTAGATACGTTCGATTGCGTGGTCTTCGGCGCGACCGGTGACCTCACGCTGCGCAAATTACTCCCTGCCCTCTATTACCGCTTTCGCGACGGTCAGGCGCCGGAGGATTGCCGCATCATCGGCGCCGCCCGCTCCGACCTCGACGACAACGCGTATCGGGAGCGCGCGGCCGACGCCCTGAAGGAACACGTCGCGAAAGCCGATCTGGATACGAAAACCGTCCGCCGGTTTCTCGACCGCGTGCATTACGTGCGCATCGACGCCACCGCCGCAAACGCCAAATGGGACGCCTTCGAAGCGCTGCTCGATCCGGGCCGCGTACGCGTCTTCTATCTGGCCACCGCGCCCGACCTGTATGGCCCGATCTGCCGCAACCTCGGCGCCGCCGGCCTGGTGACCGAACAATCCCGTGTCGTGCTGGAAAAGCCGATCGGCCACGACCTCGAGTCCGCCCGCGCCATCATCCACCAGGTGGGCGAGGTCTTCTCGGAAGCCCAGACATTCCGCATCGACCATTTCCTCGGCAAGGAGACGGTGCAGAACCTGATGGTGCTGCGCTTCGCCAACACGATCTTCGAGCGTCTGTGGTCCGCCGACGTCATCGACCACGTGCAGATCACGGTCGCCGAGACGGTGGGACTGGAAGGCCGCGCCGGTTACTACGACCGCTCCGGCGCGATGCGCGACATGGTGCAGAACCATTTGCTACAATTGCTCTGCCTGATCGCGATGGAGCCGCCGGTGTCACTGGACGCCGACCGGGTGCGCGATGAGAAACTCAAGGTGCTGCGCGCGCTGCGTCCGATGGAGCCGCACGAGGTCCCCGCGCTGACCGTGCGCGGCCAATACACGGCGGGCGCGATCGACGGCAAGCCGGTCGGCGGTTACCAGACCGACCTGGGCCATGATGACCCGAGCGGCACCGAAACGTTCGTCGCCCTGAAGGCCGAGGTGCGCACCTGGCGTTGGGCCAACGTTCCGTTCTACCTCCGCACCGGCAAGCGCCTGCCGCAAAAAGTGTCGGAGATCGTCATTCAGTTTCGCGCCCAACCGTTCTCGATCTTTCCGGCGGAGGCGGCGGATTGGCAGCCGAACCGGTTGATTGTGCGCCTGCAGCCCGAGGAAGGCATGCGCCTGGAAATGATGACCAAGGACCCGGGACCCGGCGGCCTTCGCCTGTCGCAAACCGGCCTCGACATTCGTTTCGAGAAAGCTTTCGGCATCCGCTTTCCGGACGCCTATGAGCGCCTGTTGATGGACACCGTCCGCGGTAATCCGACGTTGTTCATGCGACACGACGAAGTCGAGGCGGCCTGGGCCTGGGTCGAACCCATCCTCGAAACCTGGGCCAGCCGGCCCGATCATCCGCGCCCTTACCCCGCGGGAAGCTGGGGCCCCACGGCGGCGATCGCGCTGATCGAACGCGATGGGAGAACCTGGCACGAAGAACTTTCCTGAGAGCTCGACGCCGCGCGCGCCCGCGTCAGGCGGCTCGCATGTCGCGAACGAACATGTCCAGCTTGGCGCGCAATTCATCGGCCTGGGCCGCGAACGCGCGCGCCACCGTCAGCACCTGACCGGCCCCCACGCCGGTCTCACCAGCCAGTTTTGTGACGCTTTGAATGTTGCCGGACACCTGTTGCGCGCTGCCGGCTGCTTCCGCCGCGCCGCGGGCTATTTCCGCCGTGACCTCATTCTGCTGCGTCACCGCGTCCAGAACCGCGCCGGCGATCCCATTAATGTCGGTAACCGATTTCGTGACACCGGCCAGAGCATCGATCACGCCAGCCGTCACGTCCCGCATCTCGGCGACCTGAGCGGCGATTTCCCTGGTGGCGGAGGCGGTCTGATTGGCCAGCTGCTTGACCTCGCTGGCGACCACCGAAAACCCTTTGCCAGCCTCCCCTGCCCGCGCCGCCTCGATGGTCGCGTTCAAAGATAGCAGGTTGGTCTGGTTGGCGATGGCGTCGATCAGAGCGACGACCTGCCCGACCTTGCGCGCCGCCTCATTCAGGCCCCGCACCGCGCCGGAAAGCCGCTCCGTCGTGGTCATCGCCGAAGTCGCGGTGGTGTCGGCCTCACCGACCTTGCGGCCGATTTCGCGGATCGAGGCGGACAGTTCCTCGGTTGCCGCCGCCATCGTCTGTACGGACGTCGAGGCCTGCTCCGAGGCCACCGACACCGCGGCGGCCTGCCGGTCGGTTTCCTCGGCGGTCCAGGCCATCTGCTCGGCGCTGTCCCTCAACCGCGACGAGTTGCCGATCAACGCATCGACGACCGCGTTGACGTCGCTCGCCAGTTTCTCCTGCGCCGTTACCACGTTCCAGATCAGCATCGGTCCGGTGTAGGTACCGTCCCTGTCGTACACAGCCGAAATGTTCAGGTAGATAATTTCGGGGCCCAGTCGGATCTGGGTCCGGTGTGGCAGGTTCTTCGGGTCGGCCAGTAATTTCCGGATGCGGCCGGGATCCTTGTGGAAGATATCGATGCTCTGCCCGAGAAGATCGTTCGGATCGACGGATAGCAGGCCGTCTTTTGCCAGGCGCCCGAGCAACGCCCGGGAGGCGGCGTTCAAATACGTGATGTTGAAATCCGGCACGGAGCAGGCCAGCACGTTGCTCTGCATCTGATCGAACATCTGGCAAAGTTCGAAGCTGCGGCGCACTTCCACCCGCAATTCGACCATCGCCTTTTCCATTGTGCCGATCTCATCCGTGCGCATGGGGGCGCCGGCCGGAACGCTGACGTCGCCGTTGGCGAGCCGGACCAAAGAACTGGTCATCGCGATCAGCGGACGAGTCACCCCGCGCGCCAGCACAAACGCGACACCGGCGACCACGGCGGCGGCCAACATGAACTCAAGCGCCGACAGCAACCCGGCCGAGCGGACGTCCGCCGCGATATCGTCGGCATAGACCCCGGTGCCGACGATCCAGCCCCAGGGCGCGAAACGCCTTGCATAGGATATTTTCTCGATCGGTACGTCGCCGCCGGGTTTGGGCCAGTCATAATTGAACGCGCCGCCGCCGTCCGCCGTACTCGCCGCCACTGCGAGCGTGAACGGCGAAACGCCATCCGGCCCCTTGATCGCCGCCCCGTCGGTGCCCTCGAGCCCGGGCTTGATCGGGTGCATCAATACGCGGGTGGATTCGTCATTGATCCAGAAATAATTGCCGTCGCCGAATCGCAGAGCGCGGATCGTCGCCATGGCCCCTGTTCGAGCAGCCTCCTGGGTCAGCCGCCCGGCGCGCGCCTCGGCCTCGAAGCGCGCCAGAATGCTGATCGCGGTATCCAGTTGATCGTGTGTGCCGCGCAACCGCTCCACGCGCATGTGGCGGCTGAGCGACCCGACGCCCAGGGCCGCGATGACCGAAAGGCCGATGAGCGCGACGATGCCGATGAAATGCAGGCGCACCCGGATCGAATAGTGCTCGAGCATGGAAGGCACTTCCTGATTGCACCAATCGGTGCAACCTGCCACGCGGATGGTGAACGGGCAGTTAATCGCCGCGATAAACCGTGCCCACCGCCGGCATCGGCTGGCCCATCAGCGCCTTCGCCGGGACCGTCAGGCTTCCTGCCGCATCCCCGTCTCCGAGGCACGCGTGATCATGTCCAGCAACCGGTGCCGGGTCACCGCCGCGTCGAACCCCGGCGTCACTGGCGCGCCGTCGCGGATTCCATCGCCCAGTCGCGCGTAAAGCTGCGCCACGTTGTAGGGCGAGCCCTGAGGCACGGTGTCCGGCACCCAACGGTACTTCGCCGGAATCGCCATCTCCGCCAGCGGCGTGCCGGCGCCGTGCGCGCCCATGACGGTCAGTTCCTGCCGTTGGGTCGAGGCCCGCGACGTGGCGGCCAGCACCAGATCGCCGTCCTCGCCGTGAATTTCGAACAGGAACTCGTGCCCGCGGGTCATGCCGCCACGCACCTGAAATGAAACCACCGCGGAGTCTCCCACGACGCCGCTGACGACCAGTTGATCGGGCACGTTCTTGGCGATCATTTCGCCGCTGCCTTGCAGTTCGATGAAATGGCGTTGACTGACCGCGAAGGCGGACAATTCTCGAAATTCTCCCAGGCAATGGCACAGCACATCCAGATTGTGCCCACCGGTGATGGTCATCAGGTTCGCCCCGTTCGCGCGATCAGTTTGGTACGCGCGGTCGATCGTCTTGCCCCAGTTGCCCGCGTTGACGAACAGCGTGCCCGACAATACGCGACCGATATGACCATCGGCGATCAGGTCCTTCACATAATTGATCGCGGGTGAGGCCTGGCCTTGCAACCCAACCACGTGACGGATGCCTTTGTGCTCCGCCGCGTCGCGCATCCGGATCGCTTCCTCGGTATTCCGGCCCAGAGGCCACTCGCAATAAACATGTTTCCCGGCGTCGATCGCGGCCATCACGGGAACATAATGGTCCGGCACCTTCACGCTGACCGTGACCAGATCGACGTCGGGATGCGCCGCCAGTTTCGCCGGATCGGCGAACGCCAGGGGCACCCCGTAATGTTTCGCCGCCGCGTCGGCGGACGCCTGATTCGATGTGCAAACCGCGACGATTTCAAAATCCGGCAAAGCCTGAAGCGCGGGGATGTGGGAGATCGAGGCGAACCCTCGGTTTGGGCTCACACCGACGATGCCGACTCGGATTTTACCTGGCATGGTGTGGAGTTTCCTTGTTTTGCGGTTGGCGCGCACGCTGTGCCCGCGCTGGACTTTTGGCAAGCGGGGCGCCGGCCCTTTCGAATTCAGCCGCGCCGGCTTAGGCTCGCACCCAATCCATTATCAAAGGAGCAGGAAATGGCCGTCAAACCCAACCCATCCCGAGAAGCCGTCCGCGGCGTCGTGCCCCACATGATCGAGCTGTCGGAAACTGTCATATATGGCGACATATGGGAGCGTCCGGGCCTGAGCAAGCGCGACCGCAGCCTGATCGTCGTGGCCGCGCTGATCGCTTCATACCGGCCCGAACAATTGAAGGGTCACCTCGGCCGTGCCCTGGACAACGGCGTCACCAAAGATGAAATCGCTGAGATCATCACGCATCTGGCGTTTTATTCCGGGTGGCCGGGATCGATGACCGCCGCGCGCATCGCCAAGGAAGTATATGAGGAACGCGGGTTGCTTTGATCCGGAAACGTCGCGATCCGTCCCCTCCCAAAAAGGACGCCTTATGGACAAAGACGAACTTACCCACTGGGCTCTCGCCAACGGCTGGCAGATGCTCGCCGGCTGTCCCAGCCTGACGAAACCCTCACGTCCGAAAGAGGCGATCGTTCGCCTCTCGCTCAAGGCGACGGTCGCCAATGTCGAGATCAAGAAGCCCGCGGGCAAATGGGAAAAAGTCGCCGGCCAGCCTTACGGCAAAATCCAGCCGGATCCCGACACGGGCCTGCCGTTGGGCCTCGGCCTGGACACCATACCCGGCTTCACGATGCTGATGCGGGAGAACAAGGACCGCATGACGTTCTCGAAGATGACCGGGGCGTAGACGACCCGTACCCGGAATCTTTGAACCGAGACACACAATTCCGTCATGGCACGGCTTGATCGGACCATCGCTCTCTCCATCGTGTTGCCGCGGATGGCCGGGTCAGGCCCCATAAGCATCAAGATAAGCGCCACGAGAGGAAAATGCGCCTCCTTCCGTCATCACCGGGCTCGACCCCATAGGCGCTAAAATAGCACGGAAAGCGAGCTCGAGCCCTCCATTCCCCGTCATGGTCCGGCTCGACCGGACCATCGGCATGGTCACACCGGTGAGAGCGAGTTTGGGCACACCGATGGTCCGGTCGAGCCGGACCATGAC
>Ga0182030_10004809_pt1 | contig 28842 bp, 21 predicted proteins | sample 812S3MmetaG_FD_121299 | JGI IMG/M metagenome (GOLD analysis project Ga0182030, IMG submission 121299) | Permafrost microbial communities from Stordalen Mire, Sweden - 812S3M metaG (Illumina Assembly) | ecosystem: Environmental > Terrestrial > Soil > Wetlands > Permafrost | place: Sweden...
ATGTGCCCCACCTGGAGCTTCACCAGCTCCGGCTGGGCAATCCGGGTCGGCCCCAGCACGGCGATCCTGGGCAGCGGTCCGCGCACCATGGCAACCTCGTCGCAGGCATACAGGCGCGGGCAGGCCTGGCAGTCCTTGTAAATCTTGTCGGGCAGCGTGGTGCGGTCGGCCAGCCGGAACCCGAAATGGAAGAAGAAATCCGGAATGCGCGTGAACAGGCAGACGGACACCACTCCCTGCAAGTCGGCCTCTTCCAGCAGCGCCAGCAGCAGTCTGCCCCCCGCTCCCTGCCCCTTCGCCTCGGGCTTGACGACGATGGAGCGGACCTCGGCCAGGTGCGGTCCATAGAGGTGCAGCGCGCCGCAGCCCAGGAAATTGCCGGCCTCGGACTCAACGACAAAGAAGTCGCGCACGTTCTCGCAAATCTCCGCGTAGCTTCGCCGCAGCAGCGTGCCGTCGCCGGAGAGCGAGTTGACCAGATCGAAGATGTGGACCGCGTCCTGCAGCCTGGCCTGGCGCGCCGTCGCCCCTCCCGCGCGCACGCGGGTGGATGCGGTGGACTCGCTGGCGACCATCAGAGACGAGGGGTTGGTCATCTAACTATTGTCCCCCAAATTCTGCTTCGCCGCAGCCAGTGCAGCGGCTACGCGAGCGCGCGCCGTACCTCCCACGACATCATGACAATCCAGGGTCGCTTCCAGCGTAATGGCCGCAAAAAAGTCCTCTGCGAAGGCATCCGACAGCGTGCGCAGTTCCTCGAGCGTTAGATCGTTCAACTCGCGTCCGGATTCAAGCCCCAGGCGGACCGCGTTGCCGACGATCTCGTGCGCGCGGCGGAACGGCACGCCCTTGTTGGAGAGATAGGTCGCCGCGGCCATCGCGTTCAGATAGCCGGTCGCTGCGGCGGCCTTCATGCGGTCGAAGCGGAATCGTAGGGAGCGGGTGAAATCCGGCAGTATTTCCAGCATCCCCGTAATCGTCCTGACCACTTCAAAGACCTGCTCCTGCCCTTCCTGCAGGTCCTTGTTGTAGGCCAGCGGAAGCCCTTTCAGCAGCGTAGCCATGCTGGTCGCAGCCCCCAGCAGCCGCGCGGATTTGCCCCGCAGCAACTCGGTGAAATCCGGATTTTTCTTCTGCGGCATCGCCGAAGAGCCGGTCGAGAACGCCTCCGGCAGTTCGACAAAGCCAAACTCCGCCGTGGAAAAAATCGTCAACTCTTCCGCAAAGCGCGAGATGTGCAGCCCGAGAATCGCGACCGCCTGGCAGAATTCCAGCGCAAAATCGCGGTCGGAGGTTGCGTCTATCGAGTTCTGCGTGGGCGCCTCGAAGTTCAGGTCGCGGGCCGCAATCGTGCGATCGAGCGCCAGGGTCGCGCCGGCGACGGCCCCCGAGCCCAGCGGGCAGAAGTTCATGCGCGCGCGCGCATCCGCCAGCCTGCCCAGATCGCGCTCCAGCATGGCCGCGTAGGCCAGCAGCCAATGCGCCACCAGCACAGGTTCAGCCCGCTGCAGGTGCGTGTACGACGGCATCGCCGCCTCGCCCGCCTGCTCCGCCAGCATCACCAGCGCCTTCAGCCAGCGCACCAGGTGTACGCGGATCAGGTCGATGTTGGCCATCACGTACAGCCGCATGTCCGTGGCGATCTGCTCGTTGCGGCTGCGGCCCGTATGCAGCTTCAACGCCAGCGGTCCGATCAGCCGGGTCAGTTGCAACTCCACGTAGTGGTGAACGTCCTCCGCCTGCTGGGCCGGGTCGGCGCCGGGCGCGCCGGGGAGCTCTTCGCCCGCAAACTCGCCGCCCAGCTTCAGGTTCTCCTGGATGGCGAAGTGCGCTCTCAGCCTGGGCAGCAGCGAATCGTCTTCGGCCAACGCAATGCGCGCATATTTCTCATGCTGGCTGCGAAACTCCGGCTGCCTGCGCAGCCAGCGCCGGATTTGCCGCGGCGATGCGCCCAACTCCTTCGCAAGCTGCTTGGGGCTGACGAAGCCCGGCTCATCCGGCGTCAGTCCCGGAGAGATGTCCAGCACTCCATCCAGGCCCTCCAGCATCGCGTCAAGCTCCGCATTCGTCAGCAGCCCCGCCGCGGCGATCATGCGCGCGTGCGCCTTCGAGGCTTCCACCTCCTGCGGCAGCAGCCTCCAGTCGAAGGGAAACGAACGCTGCCACTCCTCGAATTGCCGGTTGAGCGGCTCGCGGAAGCGGCCGGACCACATCTTGCTGGGTTGGTCAGACATGATCTTCCCCCTCATCAATAACGCCCGGCGATCGAGGCCCAGTCCATGTCCAATCCGTCACCGCTTTGAATCCCTTATTTTCCATGCGCGTTTGAAGCGCGCTCAAGGATTCAGCACTTCGCGCAAAAATCGTCGTGTATTCATCATGGTCCGCATACATGACAAATTCCTTGGGGGATGGAATGAATGCGAAATCTGTCCATTGACCAAGTACGCATTCCAGCAGCTCCGCCATCTCGGGCTTGTTTTCTGCTTGTAAGACGGCCCGATTTAATTGCCGTTCGTCACAAACGAAGCCGCGTCCCCTTAAATACCAAATCAATTCTCTAGGCTCGAAGACAATCAGCTCAATCCATACGTCACCCTCATCGACTCCAAATTGGGTGAGCATTGTGCCAACAAACTCTGGCAGCTCTTTGAGGGGAGTAATGTACGTCGTCTGGAACGGAAAAGGGGCTTCCCGTAAGCGCCAATCAGCGGACGGATGAGTGCTAATCTTCATGCGTCTGCCGTCCGTCTTCCTTGCCGCTGTTGAGTTGCGGCATTTCCAAACCCTTGCTGAGCGTGATCAGGCCGGTTTGGGCGTAGGTCATCAGCTTGGCGCGGGTGTCGGTGATGTCGAGGTTGCGCATGGTGAGCTGGCCGATGCGGTCGCGCGGCGAGAACGTGGATTCGGTCTTCTCCATGCTCAGGCGCTCGGGGGCAAAGGTCAGGTTGGGCGATTCGGTGTTGAGGATGCTGTAGTCGTTGCCGCGGCGCAGCTCCAGCGTCACCTCGCCGGTCACCGGCTTGGCGACCCAGCGCTGAGCGGCTTCGCGCAGCATGATGGCCTGCGGATCGAACCAGCGGCCCTGGTACAGCAGGCGGCCGAGTTTGCGGCCGTTCTCGCGGTACTGTTCGATGGTGTCCTCGTTATGGATTCCGGTGATCAGGCGCTCATACGCGATGAACAGCAGCGCCAGGCCGGGGGCCTCGTAGATGCCTCGCGACTTCGCTTCGATAATGCGGTTCTCGATCTGGTCGCTCATGCCGAGGCCGTGGCGCCCGCCAATCCGGTTGGCCTCGAGCAGCAGGGCTACTGGGTCTGAATACTCGGTGCCGTTCAGCGCCACCGGGAAGCCCTCGGCAAAGCGGACGATGACCTCTTCGCGCTTGATCTCGACGTCAGAATCGTCGCGCCAGAAGGCGACGCTCATAATGGGGACCACAATCCGGACGCTGCTCGAGAGCTGCTCCAGGTCCTTGGCTTCGTGGGTCGCACCCAGCATGTTGGAGTCGGTGGAATAGGCCTTCTCCGCCGACATCTTGTACGCAAAGCCAGCCTTGGTCATGAACGCCGACATCTCGGCACGGCCGCCCAGTTCGTCGATGAACGCGGCATCGAGCCAGGGCTTGTAGATCTTCAGGTTCGGGTTGACCAGCAGGCCGTAACGATAGAAGCGCTCGATGTCGTTGCCCTTGAAGGTCGAGCCGTCGCCCCAGATGTTGACGTCGTCTTCCTTCATTGCCGTAACCAACATCGTCCCAGTAACAGCCCGGCCGATCGGCGTGGTGTTGAAGTACGTGACCCCGGCCGTGGAGATGTGGAACGCGCCGGACTGGAGGGCGGCGATGCCTTCGCGAACCAGGGGGCCGCGACAGTCGATGAGGCGTGCCTTCTCCGCGCCATACTCCATGGCTTTGCGCGGGATGTCGTCATAATCGGATTCGTCAGGCTGGCCCAGGTTGGCGGTATAGGCATACGGCAGGGCGCCGCGCTGCTTCATCCAGTGCAGCGCCGCGCTGGTGTCCAGCCCGCCGGAAAAGGCTATGCCTACCTTCTCGCCGGCCGGTAATGTTTCGAGGATTTGGGACATGGAAATGCAGGCCTCAGCAGTTCGAAAGACGGGATGGATGGTTCTTCCCCATTCCATTTGCCGCCAGGTGCGGATTGATGTTTCCCTTCATACGCCTCAGGGCTTAGCTGCGTTTGCGGCTCTGGCCGCGCTCCCGCGTCGTCGAGATGCGCTTTGCGCCGCCCAGCAGCATCAGCAGCAGCGCCTTCTGCGCGTGCATGCGGTTCTCTGCCTGGTCAAACACCACCGACTGCGGACCATCCAGCACCGCGTCGGTCACCTCGGCGTTGCGGTGCGCCGGCAGGCAGTGCATGAAGACCGCGTCCTGGTGCGCATGCGCCATCAGGGCTTCGTTCACCTGGTAGGGCTTGAAGATGGGCGCGCGCTTGGTCGCCTCGTGCTCGAATCCCATGCTGGTGCATACGTCCGTGTACACCGCGTCCGCGCCAGTCACAGCCTTCACCGGGTCCTGCATCAGCGTGATGCTGCCGCCGGTCTGCTCGCTGATCTCGATCGCCTTGTGGATGATCTCCAGCTTGGGCGCAAAGCCCTTGGGGGTGGCGACCGTGCAATGCACGCCGAGTTGCGCGGCCGTCAGCATCAGCGAGTGGCACACGTTGTTGCCATCGCCCACATAGGTAAAGCGCAGGCCCTCCGCCGAGCCGAACCGTTCTTCCAGCGTAAAGAAGTCGGCAATCGCCTGGCACGGATGCTCCAGGTCGGAGAGCGCGTTGATCACCGGGATGCGCGAGCAAGCTGCCATCTCGGTGATGGTGTCGTGCGAGTAGGTGCGCAGCACGATCACGCTCATCCAGCGCTCAATGTTGTGCGCCATGTCCGGAATCGATTCCCGCTCGCCCAGCGGGGACTGGGTCTGGTCGACGAAGATCGCGTTGCCGCCCAGCGTATTGATCGCCGCCTCGAAGGTAAGCCGCGTGCGCAGCGATGCCTTCTCGAAAAACAGCACCATCTGGCGTCCGTCCAGCGCGTGGCGAAAGTCCTCGGGATTGCTCTTCACCGAGTGGGCAAGTTCCATCACCGCGGCCATCTCCTCGATGGTCAGGTCGCCCACAGAACACAGGTCGCGCCCGCTCAGGCGCTTGGCCGCCTCCGCGAACGCAATATCCGATTGAATGCCCAGCGCGGCGTTGTGCTTCGCGGGACGCGCCGGCTCCGGCGTAGCGTCCGGCTTCGGGTTCATCATCACAGTTTTGCTACCCATGCAATTGTTCTCCTGCCGGCGCTTGGCCGGCCATTGCTGCCGTGGTCGAAGTAAGGCGATGGAGGATTCCGTCGAGCGCGGCAATCGCGGTATCGACGTGCTCGCGCTCCAGAATGTAGGGGGGCAAGAACCGCAGCACGGTCTCGCTGGTGCGGTTGATGATGATGTGCTGCGCCATCATTTCGGCAGCCGCGCGCTTGGCCAGGTCGGCAGAGTCGAGCTCGATCCCCAGCATCAGGCCCATGCCGCGCACATCGGTAACGCAGTCGTGGCGCCGGCGCAGCCACTCCAGCCGCTGCTTGAAGTAGCCGCCCACGTCGCGCACCTGCGCCAGCATATTGTTCTGCTTCATGGTGTCGATTACGGCAATCGCCACCGCGCAAACCAGCGGTCCGCCGCCAAAGGTCGTGCCGTGCATCCCCGGCGAGAAAGCCCGCGCCGCTTCCTCCGTGCAGAGCATCGCTCCCATGGGCAGGCCATTGGCAATCGGCTTGGCCAGGGTGGTGATGTCCGGCAGAATGCCGTAGTGCTGGTAGGCGAACCACTCGCCGGTGCGGCCCATGCCGGATTGGATCTCGTCGGCCAGCAGCAGCGCGCCGGTGGAATCGCACAGCTCGCGCGCCGCCGCAAGGAACTCCCGGCTCGCCGGACGAATGCCGCCCTCGCCCTGGATCACCTCGATGCAGATGCCGCACACCTGGGAAGAAAACTTTTGGCGCAGGTCGGCCACGTCGTTGAAGCGAACGAACTCCACGCCCGGCATCACCGGCGCGAACGGCTCGCGGTATTTCTGCTTGTGCGTGGTCGCCACCGAGCCCATCGTTCGCCCGTGGAAACTCTGGTCCATCGCCAGGAAATCGGTCCCGATGGTCCTGCCTTCAGCGCGCAGTACGCCGGCATGCGCCCGCGCCAACTTCAGAGCCGTCTCCCAGGCTTCGGTTCCGGAGTTGCAGAAGAACACGCGGTCCAGGCCGCTCATCTCGGTCAGCCGCACCGCCAGCTCGGCCGTGTGCTCGTGGAAGAACAGGTTCGACGTGTGCAGCAGGCGCTTGCTCTGGGCCGCGATCGCCGCTTCCACCGCCGGATGCGCATAGCCCAGCGCGCAGACGCCGATGCCGCTCAGCAGATCGAGATAGTCGGTCCCCTGCTCGTCGCGCAGGAATACCCCGCTGCCCCCGACCATCAACACCGGGTTGCGCTCATAGGTGTTCAACATCAACTTCTTTTCCGCCGCCTGGATCGACTCCAGCTTCGTATGACCTTCATTCATGCGACCATGACCTCCGTTCCATCATTGACCTTGGCCGTACAAAGGTCTGGCAGTAAATGCACCGCTTCCGCGGGCAGAATCCGCACCCGCTTCACGCCGTGGGTCAGCGCATCGCGGCAGGCTTTCAACTTGGGCAGCATGCCGCCGTGCACCACCGCCTGCCTTTCCAGCTCCGGAATCTGTTTCAGGGAGAGCCAGCGCATCACCTCGCCGTCCGCCCCTTTCACGCCGGGAACGTCGGTCAGGAACACCAGCGCGTCCGCCTTGGTGCAGATGGCGCAGGCCGCGGCCATCTCGTCCGCGTTGATGTTGTAGTACTCGCCGTCGAAGCCGAGCGCGATCGACGAGATCACCGGCACCGCGTCCATCTTCCAGATCGCCTCCAGCCACAAGGGATCGGTCGCGGCAATCTCGCCCACAAACCCCAGGTCGGGTATGGTCTTCTTCTTGCGCGCGCGAAAGACATTCCCGTCGCCGCCGGCCAGTCCCATCGCGGACTGCCCATGCGTGCGCAGCGCCGCCACCAGCGACTTGTTCACGCGCCCGGCGAGCACCATCAGCGCGGCGTCGCGGGTCTCGGCATCGGTCACCCGCAGGCCGGCGACAAACTCGCTGGTCTTGCCCATCTGCGCCAGCGTCGCCGTCAGCTGCTTGCCGCCGCCGTGCACCAGCGCAACCTGGTTGCCGTCCCTTACCAACTCCGCAATGGCCTTGCCGCACGCGTGCAACAGGGCCTTGTCTTCAATGGAGGCGCCTCCCAGCTTGACCACGTATCTCACTTCAGGCCCTCCGCTTCGTTCCAGCCGCACATTACGTTCATGTTCTGCACCGCCTGGCCGGCCGCGCCCTTCAACAGATTGTCCAGGCAGGAAACCAGCACCAGCCGCTTACCGTCCCTGCCAAGCTCGAAGCCCAGGTCGCAGTAATTCGTTCGCACCACGTGCTGGATCTGCGGCAGGTTCGGCGTGGCATGCACCCGCACCATCGGGCTGGATGCGTAAAACGCGCGCAGGCACGCCTCAATCTGCTCCGGCTCCGCGCGCTCCGCCAGGCGAACATAAATCGTCGCCAGAATGCCGCGCGGAATTGGCAGCAGGTGCGGCGTGAACTGGATCTGCTCCGCCGTCAGGCCGAGTTGCTCCAGCATCTCGCCGGTATGGCGATGCCCAAACACCGCATACGCCGAAAGATTGTCCGCCGCATACATGAAGTGCGTCTTCGCGGTGGCTGCTTTGCCCGCTCCGCTCACGCCGGACTTGGCATCGCACACGATGCCGTGGTCCAGATCGACCAGCCCCGCGCGCAGCAGCGGCGCCAGCGCCAGTATGATCGATGTGGAGTAGCAGCCGGGATTCGCCACCAGCCGCGCCGTCGCAATCTGCTCGCGGTGCAGCTCGGGCGATCCGAACACAGCCTCCGCCTGCAGCGCCGCCGCCACCGTCGGATCGGCATCGTGCAGCTTATACACCGCGCGCTTCTCCGCGTCCTGCAGCCGCCAGGCCCCGCTCAGGTCGATCACCCGCACCCCGTGCTCCAGCCACTCCGGCGCCCATGCGCGGGAGTTCTCGTGCGGCAGGGCAAGAAACACAATCTCCGTGCCTGCTTCGCGGATCAGCTTCCAGTTGAACGCAACAATTTCTGGCCGCTGCTGTCCCGCGCCCAGCGCCAGCTGCGGATGCACCTGCTCCAGCGGCACTCGGCCGCCGGGCGCGTCGTCGGCAATGCGTCCCAGAAACAGCGGCCTGGTCTCCGCCAGCCGCGGATGCGCGAGCAGCAGCCGCGCCAGTTCCCCGCCCGCATATCCGCCCACGCCGGCCACTGCCGTGCGCACCGTCGCAGGCGGCTGCGCGTTGCGCGACTGCGATGGCGTTTCGAGTTCCGTGCCTGAAAGTTGCATGCTAGCCAATCAATTCTCTCAATAGATTCCCGGTCAGTTTGCCCGGCCCGCAAAGCGGTATAAATTCAGCCAATATAGCCTTCGATTCGCGCCTTCACCGTGCGCGCCTGGCGCTCGTCGGGACAGATAATCAGGACCGTGTCGTCGCCGGCGAGGGTGCCCACCACCTCCGGCCAGTCTTCGTAGTCAATGCCGGCCGCGACCGGCTGGGCCGCGCTGGTCGTGGTGATCAGCACCAGCTGATTCATCGCCTGGCGAACCTCGATGCCGAAGCTGCTCAGCACCTCGCGGATGCCCGGCAGGCTGTCCTCATCCGCATCCGGGGGCGTGCCAGGCAGCGCATACCCAGCCGGCCCTTTCGACAGGCGAAGCTCGTGAATGTCCCGGGAAAGCGTAGCCTGGGTCACGTGAAATCCCCGCCGCGCCAGCCTGCGCCGCAACTCATCCTGGCTGGGGACCGAGGCCTGGTTGAGTACGTCGCGAATCGCGGTTTGGCGTTGCTGCTTCATAAACGTCCTCGCTGCCGCTGCCGGCCTTTCGCCTTGGCAACGAAAACTCAGCAATCTAAAATGGATTGCCGCCGCAGATCAGCGCGCGTTGCCGCCGTCAGCGCGCCTTCAAGTTTCCTGCGTCGCCATCGGGCCGAGCCGCTGCATAAACATGCATATTTGAGTGTATAAATATGCAAGCCCCCGTGTCAAGGCTAATATCAAGCCCTGTTCCCGCAATTCCCGGGCCTGGGTCCAACCCCGACCACTTCGCTCATGGTGAAATGGTGCGCCCGGAGAGATTCGAACTCCCGACCCTTTGGTTAGAAGTCCAATACCTAACGTAATATCAACAACTTACGCGCCGTGACTGGGAATGTAAGGTGTTGATAAGGGACGGTGAGGAAGAACAAGGAATCCTTATTGTGGGGCCAATGTGGGCTTCGCCTCTGGGAGCCCCGATACGCTAAGGTCCCTATTACAGGGGCTCAGCCGCAGCGGGCGCAGGCTCCCGCTAGTCAATATGGAGTGACTGGTCCCGATGCGCTGAGCATGGGCTAGGCTGTGAGATGTTTAGGCAGCACAGCTCAGAGCCACAAGCGGGAGGGGCGTCGACTCTTCTGATCTCGGGCGAGCTATGCATTTAAGGTGACGCTATCGAGAATGAACATGCTCAGTGGACGTTGATGGGAGCTGTATCGCGCGGGAGAGCTTCAATTGCCATCCGAGTTTCGTCCAGCGCGTCGAGAATATATCGGTGCTTCGGACTGCGCTTTGTCAATTGCTCCAGCATCCCCTGAGCCTGCTCTAGATTCTCACGTGCGAGCCCCGGGTGATGCAGACTGGCTTCGATCCTGCCCGAATAGAGGAGAGCCACCGCATGGACCATTCCATTAGAGAGAGGGTCTGGATCGCGCACAGCTACGCTGCGAAACATCGCGTCGGCTCGCTGCACAAACACCAGAGCCTCTCGTGGAGAGTGCATAAGATAGAGGGCCAGCCCCATCGTCAGATTGGAGGAGGCGAGGTCCGCAACCGCTTGCACATTATTCTTGTCGGACTTCACAAGGTTCTCGTTCATCGCAATTGCCCGTTGGCAACGATCTCGCACCTCCGAAAATGACCCGGCATAGGCGAGGCTTTTGCATAGTTCCTCGTTATCGCCGGCGAGAAATGCTTGCACCCCGGTATTGTTCGGGTCGCGTGCCGCGAGTTGCCCGGCGATTTCGAGCGCCTTGCGAAATTCCTCGGCAGCCGCATCGTACTTCCGGTCAAACTTCAGCGCGATGGCGATCCAGTTGTGCGAGATCAGCACTCTTCGGCCTTTCAATATGCTGGTTGGGTCGGCGCGGAGGAAGGCTTCGTTCATCGTCAGTGCTCGGCGCTCATCGTCGAGAGCAGCCTCATACTCGCCAAGCCAGACCTTCAAGCATCCGGCGCCCACCAGCGAATCGGCAATATCTAACTCCAGCTTCGGGGAATCGTGACTTTTCGCCAGACGCTCTTCGATCAGCAACCGCCGTTGGCCAACATCCGCAGCGCCATCGAGATCTCCCATTTGGTAGCGAATCGCGTCCACCAACTGCATCGTCCCGATCAGATCAACCTGCAGGCTGGTGTCATCTGGGTGCTCAGCCACGAGCCTTTGGCGAATCGCCAACGCCTTCTCGTAGAGCTGCTTCGTCTCTTGAAACGATCCGGCACCGCCCAGATGGGGGTGGTTCTCTTCCCCACGGATTCGTCCGATCCGTTCGTACGCTGCGGCCAGGTCGCGCAGCGTGGCCGGGTCGTCGCGCGCCTCCGCTTCAATCTGCTCCAGGTATTCCAGCGCCCGGCTCACCACCAGTTCGCGCGCACTCGTGGAACCGGGCAGATTCTCGATGGAATCATGAAACTCGAACAGCAACGAATTCGTCAGCTTGCGCAACGACTCGAATCGCTGCTCCGCGCGGGCTTCCTCCATCCGGGCGATCCGCTCTTCGCGCACAATCGCCACTGCGCCAGCAACGACGACTACCGCGAAAACCGCCGTCACCGCCATGGAGATTTTGTGGCGCTTGATGAACTTGCCGCTCCGGTAGGCGGCGCTCGCCGGACGCGCCACGATGGGCTCCTGGTTCAGATACCGCCGAATATCCGCGGCCAGCTCCGAGGGCGAGCCATAGCGGCGCGCGCGATCCTTTTCCAGCGCCTTCGTTGCAATCCAGTCGAGGTCACCTCGCAACAGCTTCACCAGTTGCCTGGGCTCGACACCGCGCGCTTCCGCCGTCCCGCTCGAAGCATCCCGTTCGGCGCCGACCTTGGTGCTCGGCCGGGGCGGTTCCTGCTCGCGCACCTTCCGCAGCAGCTCGTCCAGCGGTTGCTTCTGCCGCACTTGGCTTTCAAACGGCTGGAACCCAGCCAGCAACACGTAAAGAATCACTCCCAGCGAATACACATCGGTGCGCGTGTCAATGTCCTGTACATTGGGATCGATCTGCTCCGGGCTCATGTACCCCGGCGTCCCCACAAAATGCCCCAGCTGGGTATAGGACGCCTCGTCCGCAAACTGGGGCGCGATCGTCTTGGCCAGACCAAAATCGATGATCCGCGGGATCGGCCTGCCGTCCACTTCCACCACCAGAATGTTCGGCGGTTTCAGATCGCGATGGATGATGGCTTTCTGGTGCGCGTGCTGCACCCCGTCGCAGGCCAGGATAAACAGTTCGAGCCGCTCCCGGATTTTGAGCTTTTTCTCGTCGCAGTACTCTGTAATCGGCAGTCCGGGAACGTACTCCATCACGAAATACGGTTGTCCCTGCGGCGTCGCACCGGCGTCAAATACCTTGGCAATCGCCGGATGATCCATGATCGCCAGCGATTGCAGCTCCCCTTTGAAGCGCTGCACTACGGCTTCGTCGTACATCCCGGCTTTGATCAGCTTCAGTGCGACTTGCCGCCGCACCGGCAGGGTCTGCTCCGCCAGCCACACTTGTCCCATGCCGCCTTCACCCAGCTTGCGGACAAGTTGAAAACGCTGTGCGAAGACTTGCCCCGCTTCCAGGCCGGCGGGAAAGCCAACCCCATCCAGGTATGCACCCAATCCATCGGCCAGCGCGGAGGATTGCAGGAAGCTGGAGGGAACGTTGGGATCGGAATCGAGCAGGGCCTCCACCTCCTGCCGCAGCGATGGATCGGAGGAACAAGCGCCATCCAGAAAGGCAGAGCGTTCCGCCGGAGCCAACTCCAGCGCCTTCTCAAGCACCTCGCGAATTTCCTGCCAGCGTTCTGGGGTCATGTGTCTGCCGCGTTGCTCAATTCGCGATGCAGCCAAAGCCGGGCCGTGGCCCAGTGGCGTTTTACCGTGGTGGGGGACAGATTCAGCACATGCGAAGTTTCTTCGATGGAAAGACCACCGAAAAATCTCAGCTCGACAATGCGGCTCTGTTGCCGATCGAGTTTCGCCAGTTCGTGCAAGGCGTCGTCGAGAGCCACCATGTCCACGCTCCTGGTTTTGCCCGCCAAGTCGTCGTCCAGCGACAAGCGGTAGCCTCCATCTCGCTTTGCGGCTTTGCGGCTGCGTGCATGCTCCACCAGGATCTGCCGCATCAACTGCGCGCAGATGGCCAGGAAGTGCTCCCGGTTCTCAAACTGACTCGAGCCTTGTTTTTCGAGGCGCAAATAAGCCTCATGCACCAGGGCCGTGCTTTGCAGGGTGTGGTCAGGACGTTCCTTGCGCAGGTAATTATGCGCGATCCGCCGAAGCTCGTTGTAGACGAGCGGGAATACGGTGGGCAAGGCTTCGTCGTCGCCGGCGCGCCAGTTTGCCAGTAGCTCGCTGACCGTGTTGGACGGAAGTTCTGGCAACCAGCCCCCCAACGCAGACCCGGAAAAACCCTAAGATAGCCGCCCGCGGCACCGGTGTCAATTTATTGAAAAAAATACACTTCGACAGGAAACTGCAGAATTCCCGGCGGTTTCGGGCGGGACCCTCAGAATAATTTAGGGTCTCATTGGACCAATTCTCCGAAGAATTTCACTTTAGCAGATAACAAGGCTTCATCCGCTAGTTGACGCGGTCCGAAGAAATTGCCTTCCCTTGCCGTTGCGCGAGGGTCAAGGTTCAGGGGTGCAGCAGTTTTGAAGGCATAGACAGGAATGGGCACCGTATTGCTCGTTCGGTAAATCGCTTACATGAGGTTCCAGGATGGCGCGTCTCCTCAACGACTTCGCGGATTTGGGCGCCAGATCGCCAGTCACTTTTGCGGTCGTTGGCCTCTACGCGAGACAGCGACTGCGGCATGCTTGGGTCAGCGCGTGCCGGACCTTTTGTAATTGGCTTTCTTGGCTCGCGTTTGTACTCGTCGTTGCGACGGGATCAGGAGCACTTGCTCAGACCCAGCAGATGAATACGGTGGAAACCGGTGTGGGGTCTCCGTCTGGCGTCACGTCCGATGCCCAGGGCAACATCTACTTTCCCTACTTCGGATACATCTATTATGTGCAGGCGGGAACCACGGGCCTGAGCGCCGTCAATGTCTCCGGGGCGGGCGGCTTATACCCTTTTAGCCAGTCCATCGTGGCGCTTAACTCGGATGTGTCCGGAGACCTGTTTGTCGCCGTTCAGAATCCGTTGAACAGCCCAACCAACGGCCCTTACGTTCAGGTTTACGAACTGCTCCAGGGGAGCTCGGGATACACCTGGGGCGGATTGGTGGCCAGCCCTTCCGGCTCCACGCCTCCTCCCCTCAACGGAGGCACCTACTCGACGCTCAACTCCATGGCGTACGACAATCTGAACGGCTTCCTGTATCTGAACTATTTCACCGGGCCCGAAGGTCAGCAGGTCATCACCTGCATCAATGCTGTGTCCCCGTTCACGGGCTACACAACGAGCGGGTCGACTACGGTGACCGTGTCGAGCACATCGGGCCTGTTCCCAGGGCAGGTTATCAACAGCGCCGGCCCCCAGATCCCCGCTGGAGACACGATCGCGTCGGTGGGCGCCGGAACGATTACGCTGACCGTCGCAGCTACGGCCACGACCAACTCATTTGGCACCACGATGAACATCGTCCCGGCCTATGGTTGCGGCAGCATTAACCAGTTCACCTCCCCACTGAATGACACCTATGGCAATGGTCTGGCGGTCGACGGCGCCGGCAACGTGTATACGACCTATGGAACGTCGTCGGGGTACATCGCACAGTTTCCCCCGGGATTCAGCGGCGCCGGCCGGACTTATTCCACGGCAAGCACGGGGTTCGGAGGAAATGTAATCGCCTACCCCGGGATCACGGGCCTGGTGGGGCTTGCGGCCGACGACGCGGGACAAGTCTTTATCGATGCCGGGGCGGCGATCTACTATTATTCGCCGGCGTTCAACTCGTCCGGAACTCCCACCGGGTTCTTCACCCACGTGGCGGGAGTAATAGGAACGAACGGCTTAGCAGTGAACGGCTATAACGGGGACAATGGAACCGCGATTCTGCTCGAGATCAGCGGCTCCGAGGGCGTTACCCTGGATCCCAGCGGAGACCTGTGGATCGCGGACACGGGCAACGGCAGGATTCGCGAGATCAGCGGGGCCGGAATTGGCGAGGGCGCAGGCACCGGGGCCGTTGCCAGCGGCGGTTCCCCTACCTTTGGCTGTCTGCAATGCGGCCCGCAGTCGCTGGGCAATGGGAGGGGCGGTGTGGGTGGATTCGGCAACTCGGCCCCGACGGACACGATTCAGACCAACCACTTCAGCAACCTCACGCTGCTCGACTCAAACACCCACAAGCTGTATGTCGCGTACGGGGCCGGGGTGGCTGTCTTCAGCACGTCGAACGATACGGTGCAGACCAGCGGCGGCCTGGTGGATTTCATTAGCCTGGCTCCCAACGTGACCCAGATGGTGCTCGATTCCACGAAGAATGTCATCTGGGCGGTCAGCGCGGGACAAGTTCTGTCCATCAACAGCAACAGCGCGCTCGACACGGTCACCCAGATTGCGCTGCCGAGCGGGGGCGCAGCCCAGACGATTGCGGTCGATAGCAAGCTGAACCAGGTCTATGTGGCTTACTACCTCGCGTCGAGCAGAGTCCCCTACGACGTTGCCGTCATCGCGGGCTCCAACGGCACGATCACAACCACATTGCCGCTGCAAGGCCCGGCGCAGGCGCTGGTCGCCGACTCAGCCCACGGCGTGGCCTACCTGGTCGCGCAGGATCCCTACACCCTTTGCACTTACTGCGCCCAATACAACTATGACATGGTGGTGATCAACGGCACCACCGCCAACAAGGGCACGCCGATCGAAATCACCTCTACCACGACCCTGATTGAAGGCTCCGAGTATTCCTCCGGAATCACCCATTCGAGCCTTGCGGTCGATCCCAATACAGGCAAGGTCGTCCTGGCTGATGCCGTCGATACCTATTTCTCGCTCTACAACCCGGCTGAGCCCAGCTACGAAGCAGTCGATCACGTCAACCTTGGTTGGATCCCCTTCGCCGTGTCCATCGATACCGCCAACAGCATCGCCTACCTCAGCGATAGCCAATACAACAACGTGCAGGCGATTGGCGTGGCCACAGTGCTTGCCAACACCGCCTATGGCTGGAGTTACAACCTGTTTTCAGGCACCCAGGGTAGCAATAATTGTGGCTTCCTCTCCAATGCAGTCGTGCCCGATCCGACAACCGGAGAGGTTTACATCATCACCTGCACCGTCAACACCACCAATCGAACAGCCAACTCGGTCCTCAACCTGCTGGAATACACCGGCTTTTCCGTCAACGGCACCACTCTTACGCCCAACTTCGGCTGCGGCTTCGGTGCTGCGACCTGCCCGCCACTCGATACCTATACATGGCCGGCAAACTCGTCACAGCCCTACGGCTTTTACGATTTCGCATATACGCTCAATGTCGATACCTCGAACCATTCTCTGTATGTTGGAAACTACGCGGGAGATGCGACCGGCAGCGATATTCTCGTCTTCAACGGCCTCCCCTACCCTCCCGCGGCGCGTCCCCAGCAGACCCTCAATACCACCACCTTTGCCTTCACCAACGCCGGACTGGGTATGCAGCAGAGGCAAACCCTGGGTTTCACCAATAACGGCACGGCGTCCATGCTCGATCCGGTAATAACATTTAGCGGAACGAATGCGGCCGATTTTTCATACGTGGACGGATGCACGGGCGGCGTTCCGGCAAGCGGCGGTACGTGCCCTGACACCATCACGTTTACGCCGTCGGTGCTGGGCAGCGAATCGGCGACCGCCCTGGTGGTCGACAATTCTCCCGACCTGCCGCAGACGCTTACGCTCTCCGGCACAGGGGTGTTGCCTACCGGCTCGGGCCACACCACCAGCAGCACGCTGCTTCAGGTTTCGGCACTGCAAGTCGCTCCCGGCGCGGCGCTAACGCTCTACGCGACCATCTCGCCCGCCATTTCTTCCGGCGGGGAACAAGTCCTTTTCCTCGACAACAACACGACCCCCGTCACTGTGCTCGGCACCGGCACGGCGCTAGGAGGATCCGTCTGGACCCTGAGTACCACCACTCTGGCTGCGGGTACGCATGCCCTGACCGCATACTATGCCGGTGACGCGACCTATGCGCCCAGTACGTCGTCGACCGTGAACGTGGTGATCAGTTCCTCGGGTACCGGGCCGTCGCAGCCGCTGCTCTCATTCACACCGGGTTCGTTCTACGTCTCAAACCCTCAATCCGGGACCGACAACTTCTCCGACATTGCCCTCGATTCGGCAGGCGACGAATTCGTCCTCGATAGCGGGGTTGGCTCCGTGACGGAGTATCCCGTCGGCGGATCCAAGACGACCTATGTCGATGCAGGAGTTTATGACCAGGGTTCTTTGATGAACCATCCCAGCGGGCTGGCGGTTGCGCCCGGCGGCGGCACCGTCTACATCACCGATACGCAAAATAATCACATTGCAACAGCCACCTTACCCAACTCGGCCTATGTCTCTCCGATGGAAATCTATGGCCTTGGGGCGTGCATCGCGTTCGGCACGCCCACCAGTTTTGCTAGCTTGTATAGTCCCACCGGCATCTCCATCGGTCCTCCCAGTTCGACCAGCAGTATCCCCAACAGCGCGGGCTACGACCTGTACGTCGCCGACTCCGGCAACAAACGCGTCCTGGAGATCAACCCCGTGGGTGGGAACACCTCGGCCTGCGGATATTATCCCGGAGGGGTAGTGGTTGCGATCCTGGCGGGCACGGGCAGCCCCAGCGGTCCCGCGCTCAACGATCCGCTCAGCGTTGCCGCCTCCGGATCCAATGTCTATATCGTGGACGCACCACCGGCGATCACCAACCCCTCGCTGGGTTCGGGAACAATCTACAAGAATGGCACCGCCATTGCGAACACCGGCCAAATCGTCTTCCCCTATAGCGTCGCGACCGATGCAGCAGGCGATCTCTACTTCTCCGACCAGTCGCTCTCCCAGGTCTGGCGCATCGACACTCAGGGCAACTTCCTGGCGGTGGCTGGCAATGGTCTGAACAACGCGGGATCGAGCTGCACCAGTGCCGCTCCGTGCGAGGCTACCCAAACCAGCGTCGTCACTCCCTATGGACTGGCGATCAGCGGCAACGGCTCAATCTACGTCGGCGACGCGGTTGCCACCGGGCAGGTCGGCGAGGTGAATGTGACCACTGGGATGCTCACCTTCCCCGGTCAGTCCACCTCAACCACGAGCAGTCCGCTCACCGTCACGGTCACCGACACAGCGTCGATGGCCGTAGGCGCATCGGGTGCCTCCCTCGCTGGGACCAACATGGCGGATTTCGCGATCCTCACGGGAGTCTCGGGCGGAACCTGCAACACCACGACTGGATTCACCCTCAGCCCTGGCCATAGCTGCACCATCCTCGTAACCTTTACGCCTGGGGCAACCGGCACGCGCACCGCCGTCATCGACTTGACCACCCAGAGCGATATCTACGGCGGTACCGTGCAGCAGATCCAACTCACCGGCAATGGGGCCGCGCCGGGCCTGCTTCCGCAGACCATCGCCTTCCCGCCGCCGCCCAGGCCGGTGGTCTACGGGGCAGGCGCCGACGCACTTTCTGCAACCGCCAGTTCCAGCCTGTCGGTGAGCTATAGCGTGTCCGGGCCGGGCGTGCTTTCTGGGAATTCTGTGCGCTTCGCAGGCGTAGGCCTAGTCAAAATCGTTGCATCGCAGGCTGGCAATGGCAGTTACGCTGCGGCGACGAGCGTGGAACAGGACATTACGGTCCTGCAAGCGCCTCTCATCGTCACCACACCGCCCGCTACCCGTGTCTACGAAGCGCAGGACCCCGTGTTCCCGGTGAGCATCGCCGGATTCATCGCTCCCGACACGCAGGCTTCGATCGTCACCGGAAGCCCGACATTCACTGTCGCGTCGGGCGACTACGGCGACGCGCCGGTTGGCACCATCCTAACTGTCAATACGGGCCTGGGAAATCTCGCTCTCAGCTCCTCCAACTACGCATTCTCCCTGGTTCCGAGCACGCTTACCGTAGTCTGCTGTGAGTCTCAGAGCTTCGTACCCGCTTCTCTGCCGCCTGCGAATTTCCCAATCCCGGTAGGTGCAACTTACTACTTGACCGTTTCGGCAACGTCGGGCCTGCCCGTTAGCTATGCGGTCCTGTCGGGGCCAGGGACCACTGCTACCACCGCCCTCGGTCCAACGCTGACCGCGACAGGCACCGGCACAATCACCGTGCAATTGTCCCAGACTGGAAATACCAACATCTCCGCAGCAACGCCAATCACTCTCACGTTCGTAGGACATTAAGCCATCAGGAGCGGCCAGTTAGCAGACAAGCAACACGGAAAAGCAAGTGCACAAAGGCATAAGGATACAGGCGCTATGAGAACACGGAAGACCTACACTCTGGTTGATGCGGCCGGACCTCTCGCAGGTCTCGGGGCCTTGGCGCTCTTGCTGGCCGGGTGCGCGACCAACGGCGGACCGGACGCTGCGACCCCTGTGCCGATGCCTGCCTCACATGTTGCCTCCGGCTCGGTCTATGGAGGCCAACAGCCCGTCTTCGGAGCGACCATCCAGCTCTATGCTGTCGCCACCACTTCCAAAGGATCAGCGTCCCCGCTGATCAGCGCTACGGTAACGACAGCCCAGGACGGCACCTTCACCATCACCGGCGACTACGGTAGTTGCACCGGAAATCCCCTCGTCTACATCGTCGCGACCGGCGGCAATCCCGGCAGCGGCACCAACACCGCCCTCTCCCTGATGGCCGCTCTTGGTCCCTGCAATAACCTCACTCCGTCCACGTTTATCTCTATCAACGAACTCACCACCGTTGCCTCTGTCTATACGCTTGCACCCTTCATGTCCGGTTACACGAACGTCGGAGCCGCCAGCAGCAACGCGACCGGCATCGCAAACGCCTTTCAAACCGTGAACTCCCTCGTCAACACCACCACCGGCTCCGCCCCGGGCCCAGGCCTGCCCGCCAATGGAACCTTCTCCACAACTGAGCTCTTCACCCTGGCCAACATCCTGTCAAGCTGCGTCAACTCGACCGGCACAGGCGCCCCGTGCGCCAGCCTCTTCAGCGCGGCAACCCCGTCCGGCGGCTCCACCCCAACCGACACCATCGGCGCCGCACTCAATATCGCCACGCATCCCGGCAGCAATGTCGCCACACTCTTCAATCTCGCCCCATCCACACCTCCGTTCGCCCCAACCCTGACCAGCACGCCCAACGACTGGATCCTCGCCCTCAGGTTCGCCGACGCCAGCCTCAAATCCCCCTACGGCCTCGCCATCGACGCATCCGGAAACGTCTGGGTCACCAACGAGACCGGCGCCTCCATCACCAAGATGAACGGCCTCGGCACGGTGCTCTCCGGCACAACCGGCTTCACCGGCGGCGGCCTGCTCGGTCCCAAAGGCATCGCCGTGGACAAGAGCGGCAACGCCTGGATCGCCAACGCCGGCGGCAGTTCCATCGTCGAACTCGGTCCCTCCGGCACGGTGCTCTCCGGCACAACCGGCTTCACCGGCGGCGGCATCGATGCCCCTGTCGCATTGGCTCTCGATAGCCAAACCAATGTGTGGGTCGCCAACTTCAGCGGCAACTCGGTCACCGTCCTCACCAGCACCGGATCGCCCTTCGCGGCCAGTCCCTATACCGCTACAGGCGCCATCGCCAATCCGACGGGAATCGCGATCGACAGAGGCGGCTACGCCTGGGTCAGCAATTCAGGCGCAAACGATGTCATCTTCATCCAAAATATCTCCGGCAGCCTTTATTACAGCCAATACACCGACAACGCAATCCAGGGGCCGACCGGCATCGCGGCGGACGCCAGCGGCAATACGTGGGTCGCCGCAACCGGCATTAATGCCGTCAGCACCTTCGGCTGCTGTGCGGTCAGCCCGATTCGCTCGGCGGGCCTGAACCTTCCCACTGGCGTCGCAACGGATGGAGCGAGCAACATTTGGATCACCAACGGCGCCGCCGCCGGCAGCATCGCGGAACTCAATTCGAGCGGAACTGTGCTCTCACCCACAACCGGCTTCGGATCGCTCAACACGCCGGTCAGCATTGGGGTCGACGCTTCCGGAGACCTCTGGACGGCGAACCTGGGAGACAACAGCGTCTCTGAGTTCGTCGGCATTGCTTCGCCGGTTACGACGCCCATCGCCGCAAACGTCGGGCCGTAGGAATATTCACGGGGCTGGCTACAAGGCTACATACTGCAGAAACCATTGGCATGTTCGTCTTCCCGTCGTGGGCTTCCGGCCGGACCTGCCCCGCGTTCCCAGTAGCCTGTGGCCCTTGCTCCGCCGCGCACAACCCAGAAACCACGACCATACAAACAGCCATCCCCGCGCCCAACCATCCGCCGACGGCCATGGCACATAGGCTAAGCAAGGCTATCAGGACGGCAAGCCATTTATCTTGTGCAGTAAACCGCATGGGAGCGAATTGCCTTCTGCCATGATATCGCGTCGGTCTGGCTGAGTAGGTCATGTCGCCTCTCTTTCGGAATGGGCAGCCCCATGGCATGGCCCAAGGACCGGCTCTAGTCAAATGGATGGGTTGCCAGCCAGTGGGCCAGCATCAGGCTGAGCAGAGAGATGAGGCAACCCAGCCCGGCGGCGCTCACGATCTCCCAGCGCGTCCAGCGGATCAGGCGGAGGCGGCGCTTGCTGCTACGACCCCATTTCGGAACTCCTGACATAAACCCTCCTCTTGCCGAGTTCGCCCGGAGGAGCAATCGAGCCTCCTCCGGGCACCAGGGTTGAGTCGAGCCGTTCTAGAAATGGAAGCCGAGTTCCGCCGTCAGCGCGCGCGGGGTCAAGTAGTGCGTGCCCGAGAACGTCGAGAGGAAGTTATAGAGCGCGTACTTGTTGGTGAAGTTCACGGCGGTCACGTGGAGGCTCCACTTGTACTTGTCGCCGTTGAACAGGTTGTCCTGGCCCAGCGACGCATCGAAGACATTCCGAGGCGCGATACGCTGCGGATTGTGGTCGTTGTCGCCAGTGCCGGGCGCGGGAATGGTGATGAGGCTGGAGGTGAACTGCGACGCCAGGCAGGTGGTGGGCAGCGGGGCGTATGGGGTGGCCTTGACGCCGTTGCAAGCGAAGCCCGCTTGAAACTCCTGGTCAGCCGAGAAGGGCACGCCGAACGCGTTGACCATGAGGATGGCGGGCTGGCCGCCAAGCATCGTCGAGGAGAGGATGCATGGACTGTTGGGATCGCCCGAGGCCGGCCCGTAACACGGAGCGGAACCCGCAACCAGTCCGCTGTCATAGCGCCAGTTGAACCCGAACCACGGCGAGAGCTTGCCTCCTGGGATCTGGTATTGCAGGTGGGTGGTCTGGTTGAACTTCTCGTCGTGGTCGATGCGGAACGGATATCCGCTCTGGCCGACGGTCGCGCCCGCACCGGCCACCTGCGGCGGGTAGAAGCGTGCAGCGACTGACGACATGACAACGAACGCGGAGAAGCCATGGAGGTGCGGCATGTCCACGCGCAGGTCGAAGCCGGGGATCTTCGAATTGTGCCAGTCGATGGGGAAGGTGATGGGCGTATTGCCGAGCACGGAGAAGTCGAACGCGTTGTGAGTGTACTTCCAGATGTAGTCGCCGGAGAAGACGAGGTTCTTGCCGAAGGCCTGCTGCAGGCCCGCATGGAACTCGTTGCGGAAGCCGGGCTGGAGCGTGGTCGACACTCCGGGCGAGCATAACAGCAGCGGCGCAAGCACGTCGCTTCCGCAGCCCTGGCTGGAGAGCACCAGGTTCTCGTTGAAGGGTGTTTCGAGCGTGCGTGCATACGAGGTGCGCAGGACGGTGCTGGTCGCCTTGATTCTGTATGAGACGCCCACGCGCGGCTCGGCCTGTCGCGCGATGGCCAATCCGTTGTACAGATCGCCGCGAATGCCGACGTTGAAGGTCCAATCGCCGGCCGTAATCTGGTCCTGGGCGTAGAGGGCGATTTCCTTGACATCGGTATGGCCGTTGAAGGTGGAGTAGTTGCCGCCACGGGTCAGGTCATAGGGCAGCAGCACAGGATTAAAGGTGCTGTTGGCAACGTCGCCCGCCGTGGCGCACTGGGTTGGACTGGTGAATCCCGGCAGCGGGTTGCCGCCTTCGCCCACGCAGGGCGAGTTGAAGGTGGAGTTGACGATGGCGAGCGGGTCGTTCTCGCGCAGCAGCGTCTGCGAGTATTCGGCTCCCACCTTGATGTTATTCACGCCCTTCACATACGAGATGGTGGTGTGGGCACCGGCGTTGGTGAGTGAACGCGCCTGGCTGATGGTCTGGTTCTGGATCGGCCCCAAGTCGGCCAGCGGATTCTTGCTTGGGTAGTAGTTGTAGGAGTCGCGGCGAACGTAGCCGGTGAAGTTGAAGACCGAGTTAACGCTGATTGTGTGCGTATACGTGGGGGCGATGTTGAAGGTATCGATCTTCGAGCGCTGGTCTGCGTTGCCGACGCTGCCGAACACGGGATTGGCGCTAGTACCGCCGCTGACGACGTTGTGCATGCCAAGGTTGTCGTAGGAGTTGGGGGTTTGGAACCAGGAGCGGCTGACGCCGAGGTTGAAGTGTACGGAGTCGGCTGCGGTGAGTTGGCGGTCGATGCGGTCGAAGACATTGAACTCGTTGCCCTTGTCGTGGAAGACGGCGAACTCGGGCGGGTCGAGGAAACGCCCTGTGTTGAGGCCGTCGACTTCGATGAAGTTGCCCCAGCTCTTGTTGCCGTAGCTCAGGTCGACGGACGCGGTGGACGATCCGAAGGTACCGTAGGAGGTAGTGACGGAGCCTGTGGGCGTGGTGACGCCCTGACCGGAGCGGGTGGTTACGTCGATGACCACGCTGGTCTTGCCGCCGAACTCGGCCGGCGGCGCGCCGTCAATGACTTCGAGGGACTGGACGGAGTTGGAGGGGAGGTGGTTGGAGAAGACCTTGCTTTGCTGATCGGTGATAGGCTGGCCGTCAATGGAGAACGAGTTGGAAGCGTGGTCGCCCAGCCCGTGGAAAAGGCCGTTCGAGTCCGCTGCGATGCCCGGCGAGGCAAGCGTGACGAGAGAGCTTAAAGTGGACGATTCGCTCTCCAGCGGCATTTTCTCGAACAGGTCGCGGTCCACGTCCGTGTGCCCCACAGGATCGGTCTCGATCAGGTCCTGACCCGTCGTCGTCACATCGACAGTGGTGGAGGTCTCGCCCAGCTTCAGCGAGACATTCACCGTGGTCGGAACCGTCGAGCGCACGTCGGCGTCCTGCGAGATGGTGCCGAAACTGGGTGCGGAGATGGTGAGGTGGTACGGGTTCAGCGGCAGGTTGGTGAACTGGTAGCGGCCCGTGCTGTCGCTTGTCGTGTGCCTGTTGTAGCCGCTTACCGGGTTCTCGATGGCGACGCTCGCTCCACGGATGACCGCGCCGGTGGGATCGGTCACCGTGCCGTAGATTGTGCCGGAGTTGCCCGCCGATTGCGCCAGAATGGCTGAGAAGCTGAAGAAAATGGAGATGAAAAGCGTGGCGAAGGACGCCCGCTGGATAAGCGTGTGCATGCACTACCTCCCTGAGTTAGAGCCTGACTATGAATCGCTGAATTACGCGCGGTTCAAGCCAGCCGGAGGGGGGCGTGAAAACAGTGCGAATTGTGGAGTGAAGTCGTGGGAGGCGACGGGACGCGACGCCTCAACCCGGGTGAAGACTTGAGCGACGCAGACCTGCGTCACCGTGACGGCGACCTGGACCGCCATGTGCGCGGTTACGCAGAGGCCGCAATCCTGGTGGTTGATCTCTCGCTGCGAATGGGTATGCGTGACCGCAACGATCCCGCCAACCATGATCAGGGCAATACACAAGATACCGAGGAGAACCCTCCACGGCGATCGCATCTGCGAAGTTGTGATTTTGCCCAACATCTCATGACTATAGCTCAGGTCTGACAAGAAGGGGAAGTGTCCTCTCCCTTAGGGAGTGGGTCATTTTGAATGCACAGCGCCGATTGTAATCAGCAGCCCCACGGCAACACTCATGGATTGCTCATGCCCACTGCCGAAGTTGTATCCATAGCTCGGCTCCAGATACCAGCCAAATCTTCGCTTCGACCACGGCCAAAACATAAAATCGAGTGCAGCTTCTCCTGCGACGGAATTGGTACTCTTACCGCCGCTGACGGTGTGCGCCCATTCCGGGCCAACGCCGAACATGAACTCCGTCGTCTTGGATATCCGGCATGTTCTTGAACAAATGCCCGCAATCGGCTCCGTCACAAAAGCAGACGACGACTTCGTTGTCGAAGCCGAGATGGAGGGAGCCAGCGCTAGAGAATTGAATCGTGCGTTTCTTTCTGCCTTGAGAAAGGTGGAAAAGAGAACAACGCTTCGCGCGGAATGGACTTCTGACGATGGCACCGTCGAGAAGTTCGTCGATTACGCCCTGAAGGCGACAATCAAGAACTGACCTGCACGGGTTCACGGCGAGTGCTGGTGGGCTGGGCAGCACGGAGATATTGAGGAGGCCACGAGACGCTCATGCCGAGTTCCTGGGCAGCGTGGAGCGGCCAATAAGGGTCGCGGAGCATCTGTCGGGCGAGCAGAACTAGGTCGGCTTGCCCGTTACGGATGATCTGGTCCGCCTGGGCGGGCGCGGTGATCTGGCCGACTGCAGCTGTAGGGATGCCCGCTTCGCGGCGGATTCGTTCGGCGAATGGAACCTGGTATCCGGGGCCGGTGGGAATGGTGGCTCCAGAGACATTGCCCCCTGAGGAGACGTCGACGAGATCGACGCCGTGCTGCTCGAGAACGCGGGCGAGCGCGACGGATTGATCGAGGTCCCAACCGCCGTCGGTCCATTCGACGGCGGAGATGCGGACGAAGAGGGGCCGGTTCTGGGGCCACTCGGCGCGAATGGCGTCGACGGTTTCGACGAGCAGGCGTATGCGGTTTTCGAAGCTGCCACCGTAAAGGTCTGTCCGCCGATTGGAGAGCGGCGAAAGGAATTCGTGGAGCAGGTAGCCATGGGCAGAGTGGATTTCGACGATGTCGAATCCGGCGGTAAGTGCCCGGCGTGCCGCAGCGGCGAAGGCTTCCGTGATCCTGGCGATGCCCGTGGCGTCGAGTTCGTGCGGCTTGGCGTAATGATGGTTGAAGGCGATGGGGCTGGGAGCCGCGACGTTGGTCCAGCCGTCTTCGCTGGGTGATAGCAGGCGGTCGCCCTCCCAGGGGCGCTGCATGCTGGCCTTGCGTCCGGCGTGCGCGAGTTGAATTGCTGAGTGTGCGCCCTGCCCGTGCAGGAAGTCCACGATCCGGGCGAGTGAGGCGATGTGGTCGTCCTTCCAAATACCGAGGTCGTTCGGGGTGATGCGTCCTTCGGGAAGGACGGCAGAGGCTTCGGTGAAGACGAGGCCTGCACCGCCGACGGCGCGGCTGCCCAGATGGACCAGGTGCCAGTCGTTGGCGAAGCCGTCGATACTGGAGTATTGGCACATCGGCGAGACAGCGATGCGGTTAGGCAGAGTGAGATCGCGAAAGGTTATCGGCGAGAAGAGATCGGTCATAGTGATTAGATTCCTTGGCGCATGCTCCGGATGTTGAAATCGAGTGTGCATATCGTGTCACTCGATCCGGTGATCTGTGTGGTGAGGCCTCCGACGCCCGAACTGGCTGTAGAAGCTCGGAGCGCGAAGGGTTACTTGTGCGAACTGTAGACGCAGTCGACCGGCGAAGGGCAATTCTGCGAGTGACTCCCAAGGGCGAACGAATTCTTGATCAACTCGCGGACGACCATGCGCGGGAGTTGAAGGAGCATGCGCCCCGATTGGCAAAGGCGTTGAAGCGTATCGAAAAGTGTGCAAAAAAACGGTGCCAACGCGAACGCTCGCTGATTCAATGTGGTCTCGATCTCCTGAAAACCTTTTGCGACTCCACTACTTGGGTTGATCCTTCACCTGAACGAGCAGCATTCGAAGCGCAGTCTTGGCACTGATGCCGTGAGGCAGCATCGGGGGCATATAGACAAAGGAGCCTGGCTGGGCGTTCACCTTGTCATCTCCCAGCTGGATCTCGGCCTCGCCTTCGATGAAATAGAGCACAGCCGCAGTCGGGGCGGAATGCCCTGACAGAGCCTCGCCAGCCGAGAAGCCAAACAGTGTGATGTTTACGTGTTCGTCCTTCTTCAGTACCCGGCTCAGGATCCCTTTTTCAGGGAGCGTAAACTCTGTCTGCAGATTTGCCAAGAATGTGTAGTCCATATTCCTCCTCTTTCATGTGTGGCCTGTTGGTTGCGCGTTTTCCGTGGCAGCTTCGATTGAAGTGCTCTCATTTGGGCGTCAGGTATCTGCAGCTGTGTTATTTGGGGACTGTCGATTTCTCCAAAGCGGATAAGGTATTCCAGCAAGCCGATTGATGGCGAGAGCCTGCGCGGTGAGCAGGATCACTGCGATCTCGATGATGACAAGTTCCCTGGGCTGAGAGATTATGCCGAGCGAAACAATTAGGGTTGTCGCCCCTGCGGGCGGATGGCTTACCCGGAATAGAGCCATGAACGCACCCGTGGCTGAGAGCGAGAGCGCGGCAGCAAGGACTCTGGCTGCATGAACGCCGGGGTGCAGGCCGAAAGGCGGCCTTGAGGCGACTGTGAGCTCGAAGGCAGCATACCCACAGATGAGCCCTATAGCGTGCCCCAGTATGGTGTTGCGGGGGCTGGAGGCTTCCGCCATTGGGGAAAAGAAGAAGAGATACGCAGTTGGGCCGAGCGATGGAAAGACAAATGGACTCCCCGTAAGAAGAGCCAGCAGCGCGAGCAGCGCGATGGTAATGAAGCCGTTGACGCAGACATAGATTGCCCACACCAGGCGTGGAGGAAAGTGCTCCAGGAGCCACTGCAATCGCATGTGTGCGAGCAGCACGCCAACGTGCTCAAAGCCTCTGTGTTCAACAGGCACATGGTTGGGCATATTTCGCGCATTTGATTGCTTGGGGAAGGTCATCAGATGTTGGGAAGCAGATCGAAGTATTCATCGTCTTCATTTTTGCCGCCTTCACCGAGGCCAATGGACTTCTCCGACTCCACGAACTCGATCCGCTCAATCCACTTGACCATCTTGTAGCCAAGTTGATTCTCGACCCGCAGCCGAAGTGGGGCTCCATAGACCTCGGTGAGGGGCTTCCCATTCATCTCCGAAGCAAGCAGGCATTGGGCCTTGAGCACATTTTCGAGACTCTGGGTGTCATAGTACGCACCGCCATAAAGGGAGCCGCCAAATGAGAAGAATGCGACAACTTTGGCATTGGGCTTCGGGCGGACCAGATCGACGAGAGACTTCATGGGAAGCCCGCCCCACTTGGCGATGCCGGTCCAGCCTTGGATGCAGTGGTGCATGGTAATCTCCTCGGTTTTGGCCAGATTCTCGATATCCGCGAGCGAAAGCTCGACCGGGTTATCGACGAGGCCGCCCACCTTTAGCTTGAAGTTCTGGAAACCATCCCTGGCCATCTGCTTCCAATCTTCACGTTCGGGGATCATACCGTTCGGCCAGAAGCGCGGAGAGATGTCGGCCTCGGTGTAATGCTCGCTGGGTGACAGACGATTGAGCGTAGTCAACATCAGGGGGTATGTAATGAACTTCTGCATGTGCTGTAGATCGCGCGGGTAGATCCAGGAGATGTAATGCGCCACGATCCATGTGAGGACGACGACACCGATGCCGACGAAGCCCAGAAACATTCCAGTGTGATTCTGATCGTCGGTTCCCATCACGATGTGGTTCATGTTCCGAACGAAGCCGGTCATAGCGATCAAGATGACATGGACCATGATGAAGGCGAAGAAGCTGAGCATGGTTAGAAAGTGAATGGAACGCGCCGACTGCCTACCGCCAAACAGCTTCGGGTACCAGTGGAAGCGATTCACAGCAGCGGGCGACATGGCGATACCGGTTAGGATGGCCAGCGGGCCGAAGACAAAGACCACTGAAAAGTAAGCAATCTGCTGCAGCGCGTTGTAGCCGTAGTATCCGTTCAGCTCGGTCGGCAGGTGAAACGTCGCATAGTGCACCCACGTATTCCAGGCTTGCAACAGCACGAGCGTGGACGGGGGAACAAGCCGTCGCCACTGCTCCGTATCAAACAGCATGATGATGAAAAAGATGCCCGTGATGATGAACCCGTAAACATTGAGAAAGTGCCAGGAGCGGGCGGTGCCGATGGTGTGCCGGTAACCCGGCGTGGCAACCATGGGCGAGATGTAACGGGCATCATCCTTCGCCGTCCATAGTCGATCTGTCGGCACCTGGATTGGCGTCAGGCGGATCCACTCGCTGCCGGGAGTGCAGTGATTGTTGAAGTAAAGGCGCGGATGATCGGCCAGGATGGACAGACCGCTCCGGATCAGCATTGTGACAAAGAGGAAGTTGAAGAAGTGGC
>Ga0182030_10004811_pt1 | contig 28836 bp, 12 predicted proteins | sample 812S3MmetaG_FD_121299 | JGI IMG/M metagenome (GOLD analysis project Ga0182030, IMG submission 121299) | Permafrost microbial communities from Stordalen Mire, Sweden - 812S3M metaG (Illumina Assembly) | ecosystem: Environmental > Terrestrial > Soil > Wetlands > Permafrost | place: Sweden...
CAAAGGATATTGCCCATGCGGTGAAGCGACTCAACGACCGTCCGAGAAAACGTCTCGGATTCAAAACTCCCCATCAGATATTCTTCAAACGCTAACCGGTGCAATCAGGGTGCAAACCTAGTTCGCTGATACTGAAGTATGAGGCTCGCTATCGCGGGCGTATTGGTTTTTTTGCTTCCAATCTTACGACGGGGAAATTTGTGGCATATCGCGAGAATGAGTCATTCGGAACGGCAAGCATCATTAAGGTCCCCCTCCTTATGACCTATTTTAGAAAATGCCAAGAACAAATCTTTGATCTCTCGGACACCGTTTCAAAGAAGGATAAATATATCATTGACCTCCCTTCGGAAAACGGCGTGTTCAAGTATTTCCCCGACGGCACAAAGGTTCCCGTGAGGCTCCTTGCAATGCTCATGATAGGCATGAGCGATAATTCAGCGACCAATGTATTTTTAACAGATTTTATAAAACAGGGAGAGTTCAATCGCACCATGCAGAAGCTCGGATATAAATCCACAAAACTTGCCGTGAACCGCCTAAGCGCAAAATTATTCAACTCCGCAACCACGGACATCGGGTTCAGCACTCCTCAGGAAGCTTCCACTATACTCGCCGACATCATCGATAAAAAGACACTGACCGGTTATTATGCAGAAGAAATACTGCGGTATATGAGTATGACCTCTGCCGGAACCCGTCTTACAAGAAAGGTTCCCTTCCGCCCCTCGTTCAAGGCAAAGATAACGCGTTATGGTTCTAAGAGCGGCTCGTATAGTAAACTTAATATCATCAACGATCTCGCTTTTTTTACTACCACCGGGGGTCAGACCATCGTAATGAGTTGTATGTTAAACCTCCAAAATAAAGACGGCCTCTCCACTGAGGCGGTTGATTCGATGCAAAACCTTCTCCTCGGCAAAATTGGAGAAATGGCATTTCGGCAGCTTTTTGAAAAATAGTTCTTGTGATCGCATCGTTTCTTTTTTCATAAAAAAACGGCTCCCCCATACCGTGAGAGCCGACAACAAGTAGAAAAATAAATCAGTGGCTAAATCCCATGGCGGCTTCCATTTTCAGGAGCATCCTCCGCGCATTCTCTTTCGCCATCTCCGAGCCGACCTCAAGGATCTTTCGAACATGCGAATCAGAATACGAACGGCGGCGTTCCTGAAATCCGGAAACGAATGATATCAGTATTTCGGCGAGCAACCCCTTGAAATCACCCATTACCTTTTCACCGCCGTCGTGCCGGCCGAGAAGCGTAGCGATGGCTTCCTGCGTGGAGCCGTCTTTTTTGCTGAGAAGATTGGCAATCAAAACAAGATTTTCCAGCTCCGGCGTTCGGACGCCAGGCATCGCCGTTGTTGCGGACCTTACCTTCTTCCGGATCTCCGCTGGAGCATCCGTAAGAAAAATCGCTCCCTCGGGATTGCTCTTGCTCATTTTCCCGTCGCCTTTCAATGCGGCGATCCTGAGAGCGTTGATCTCCGACGGCTTCGGTTCTTTCAGTGTGTACCCGTAACGCTTATTGAATCTCCGCGCGAGATCTCTCGCCATTTCAAGATGGGCGACTTGATCCTGCCCTACGGGAACCAGACTCGCATCCTGCAAAAAAATATCTGCAGCCATGAGCACTGGGTACTGCAGGAGTGCCGCGTTGGCAGTTTCCGGAGCCGCAGTAGCCTTCAATTTGTCTTTCAGCGTGGGAACCCGAAGGAGCTCCGCTACCGATACCAAGCGCGACAAATAGCTCGCACAGAGCGCGGTCTCTCCACCGATGGCCGATTGCAAATAAACGTAGAACCGATCCGGATCCACGCCGAGCGCGAGATAGTCCTTCACGATCTCCGTCCGATGTTGCGCGACCAACGTAGGTTCGTTGTCGGTGAGAGCATGGATATCCGCCACGAAAATGGCGGTTCCAGCCGGAGCGATATCGAGAAGTGGCTGTACCGCTCCCAGATAATTTGCAACCGTCAAATCGCCTGTCGGGCGAATGCCGGTAATCATTATTTCTGTTTTCATTGGGATATCCTTTCGGGATGGTTTTGAACGATTCACCATTATAGTAATATAATATTAAACAGTTGTCAGAGTCTGTTTAAAAAATTCATGCTTGAGGTTCTTTTAAGGATATCACAGAAAACCGGATTTGAAATGCTATGTGTTTAGGATGTTACGTTTCTTTTTACTCGGACGTATAAAGAAGGCAGGAAAGTCCTTGTAAATTCAATACGAAAGTAGTGGATTTACTTGACCGAAACCATCAACGCTCGCCAACCCGGCTCTCGGGCACGACTGGAGGATTGTTATGAGCAAATGGTCAATCCGGAAGCAGGGCATGGCCTTCGAGATGTTCGCGACGGCCCACCCCAATAATATCGGCTGCCACACCCTGAAGAAAAAAAGCCGAACGTGGGTTTGAAGGAACCCAGGAGATGGAGCGTGAACAGAGATATGGCATTGCGGTGCCCACCTCCTTCCTTGGTCACTACAGCATCGAAAAGAACTTCGGAAGATTGTTCTTCAACCCGCCAGGGAAAAAAGAGCATGTCTTTCGGACGCTGTCCCCCAATGGCAACGGTGAGCTGACCGCTCCCATCGTGGAAACTGAGATCCGCACAACGCCACATTACCCCAATGTGGCTTTTTCTTTAATTATTCATCATGCCGCAACGCCACCAAGGCTCGCCAAAAATTCATCGATGCCCGCATAACGATTTCCACAAATATTATAGAGGACGACCGAAGGATGTGCGACGTTGCCGACGACCACAATCTTCTTGCCCATCCCGTATGCGATGCCCGCCTCCGCCAAAGAAGAACGTCCCGATGGTTCCAAGAGAATAAGTACGTCACTTTCCTTCAACGCCTTCATGTCGGACTCAAAAATTTCCTTGACCGCCGGATTATTTTCCCAGCTCGCTATGGAATTTGGAAAGCTTTCCTCGGACTCTTCGATGGGAGGTGCACCGCCAACGACATTGGCGCCGTTATCCAGAAAGGAATATACCGTGTGGCCACGGGTAGCCAGGGCAACCGACAAGTTTTTTACGATGTCCGTGTTCTGCCACGGCGACGCGATGAAAAATTTCATAGAATTCTAATATCTGCAGTATATCACAGATAAAGGAACCCGCCTCAACTGCTTGGTTCATGCACTAAAAAAACAAAATGACCGGACCACCATTTGCCTTTCCTATAAACCTTAGTTACCAACGCTCCGTAAATATGCTCTTGTGACAGGTCCGAAATACCCTCTCGCCGGCGAGATCCCTACCACCGCTTGATATTCCGCAAGCGCGGCCTGGGTAAGCGATCCGAAATGACCCGTGGCGCCCACGCGACTCAAAGCGCTTGCGGCAGGACCTTTGTTCTGCGCGATAAGAAAGGATTGCAGGGCGCTCACGTCCACGCCTTCTGAGCCGATCGTAAGATCGCGCGCCATTCCGGAAAGCGAGGACGTCGAGGACTCGGTATTAAGATATGCGCTCATAGCGGGCGAAAGCGTTATCCCCTGTGTCTGGGCCAGCCGAAGAAGACCCTGAAGCTCCGTAATAAGCGAGCTGATTAACTGCATTTTTAATGCATACGATAATTGCGATATGGACGGCGCGATCGCTGAAGAAACCGTGGAGGCAGTTCCATTATTAATGCTCGCTGGGTAGGAATTATAACTACCACCACCGGTTCCGCCAGTGCCCCCGCCGCCACTGCTCGTACCTCCTCCGCCGGTGCCGCCACCTCCTCCGCTACCGCCGCTACCGGAAGCCGCTACTGCGCTAAAGGATTGATCTGCTTCCGAAATGGAAGATCCGAATTGCACCGCTAAATGGAACCAATAGTTCCCGGGGGACGGTACGGTTGAGTTAAGCACGGTATCAAAATTCTGTCCCGGCTGGATAAGTTTCTCATCGGTTGAACTGAAAATATCACCCCCCGTCCCGCATTGATCCGTCTCTGAATTGGTAACGCACCAGGTGTACGTATATTCATAAGCCGTAGCACCTTCATTCGTGATCCGCACCGCGGTAGAAATATCGGGAACCGTTGAGACGGGGAAATTCTCGATAAGAACCTGCGCAGGCGGTGCGGGCGTCGCACTTACCTGAGAAGAATTCGGTCCGGTACCGGCGCTATTTACCGCAGCCACGCGGAAATTATAAGAATTACCATCCGCTAAATTAGTGACAGTCGCATCCGGGGTAGTGCTTGAACCGGTATTAAATACGGACCACGTGCCGCCGGTCGTCAATTCATATTCAACAACGTATCTCGTGATGGGTCCGCCATCGGTTGAGGTGGGAGCCGTCCACGAAAGAGCAACGGCACCATCTTCGGGTGTCGCCGCGAGATTTGTGGGTGCCGCGGGAACCGCAGCCGGCGTCACGGAGTTACTGGTGCCGGAAACAGTGCTCGTTCCGATTGCATTCGTCGCAGTGACGGTGAAGGTGTATGTCGTGCCATTCGTAAGACCGGTAACGCTCGCGGATGTGCTGGTTGAATTTGCGAAGATGCCATTATTTGAAGTAACCGTGTAGCTGGTGATAGAACTTCCGCCATTCGATGCCGGTGCCGACCAGGTAAGATACGCACCGCCATCTTCAGGTGTTCCCGCAAGGTTAGTCGGTGCGCTGGGCACCGTCGCCGGCGTCACCGAATTCGATGCCGTTGACGGAGTGCTCGTCCCCACTGCGTTCGTCGCAGTCACCGTGAATGTGTATGTCGTGCCGTTCGTGAGGCCGATGATCGTGATCGGTGATGCGCCACCGGTCGCGGTAAATCCGCCGACGTTCGAGGTGACGGTGTAGCTAATAATAGAGGAACCGCCGGTACTCGTTGGAGCGGTGAAGGTGATCGTCGCCTGGCCGTTGCCTCCTGTCGCGGCCACACTTGTCGGCGAGCCCGGCGCCGCAGCCGGGACCACCGAGTTGCTCGTTCCCGAAAGCGTGCTCGTCCCCACCGCGTTCGTCGCCGTGACGGTGAACGTGTACGTCGTGCCGTTGGTAAGCCCGGTGATCGTGATCGGACTGCCGCTCGAGGTGGCGCTAAATCCCCCGACGTTCGACATCGCAGTGTAGTAAAGGATCGGCGAGCCGCCGGTAGAAGAATCTGTGAAGGTGATCGTCGCTTGAGCAACCCCGGCGACCGCGCTCACATTCGTCGGAGCATTCGGCACGGTCGCCGGCGTCACGGAGTTACTGGCGCCGGAAACAGTGCTCGTCCCCACCGCGTTCGTCGCCGTGACGGTGAAGGTGTAGGTGGTACCGTTGGTAAGGCCGGTGATCGTGATGGGTGATGCGCCGCCGGTTGCCGTGAATCCGCCGATGTTCGAGGTGACGGTGTAGCTTGTGATTGCGGCACCGCCGGTGGACGACAGCGCGGAGAACGTAATCGTCGCCTCACCATTCCCTCCGGCCGCACTAATATTTGTGGGAGCGCCCGGCACGGTCGCCGGCGTCACTGCATTGCTCGTTCCCGAAAGCGTGCTCGTCCCGATTGCATTTGTTGCGGTGACGGTGAATGTGTAGCTTGTTCCATTGGTAAGCCCGGTGATCGTGATGGGCGATGCACCGCCGGTCGCGGTAAATCCTCCGACGTTCGAGGTGACGGTGTAGCTAATAATAGAGGAACCGCCAGTGCTTGTTGGTGCGGAGAACGTGATCGTCGCCTGGCTATTGCCGGCAGTCGCGCTCACGCCTGTCGGCGAGCCCGGTGTCGTCGCCGGCGTCACTGCATTGCTCGTTCCCGAAAGCGTGCTCGTCCCGATTGCATTTGTTGCGGTGACGGTGAATGTGTAGGTGATGCCGTTACTCAATCCAGTTACGACAACAGGGCTACCACTCGAGGTGGCGCTGAATCCGCCGACGTTTGACGTTGCGCTGTAGTAAAGGATTGCGGAGCCGCCGGTACTCGTTGGAGTGGTGAAGGTAATCGTCGCCTGGCCATTGCCCCCAACTGCGCTCACACCCGTGGGCGTCCCTGGCACCGTCGCCGGCGTCACCGAATTCGATGCCGTTGACGGAGTGCTTGTTCCCGCCGAGTTCGTCGCCGTCACCGTGAATGTGTATGTCGTTCCATTCGTGAGTCCGGTAATCGTGATCGGCGATGCGCCACCGGTCGCGGTAAATCCGCCGACGTTCGAGGTAACCGTGTAGCTCGTGATCGCGGATCCGCCGGTGGAAGATGCAACGAATGTTATCGTCGCTTGGCCGTTGCCGCTGGCCGCACTCACATTAATTGGTGCGCTTGGCGGGGTCGCCGGCGTCACTGCATTGCTCGTAGCAGATGGGATACTCGTCCCCGCCGCGTTCGTCGCCGTGACGGTGAAGGTGTATGTCGTGCCATTCGTAAGCCCGGTGATCGTGATCGGGCTGCCGGTGGAACTCGCGGTGAATCCCCCGATGTTCGAGGTGACGGTGTAGCTCGTGATAGTTGAACTGCCGGTGTTAATCAGTGGCGTAAAGGTGATCGTGACCTGCGTACTGCTGGCCGTCGCGAAAACACTCGTCGGTGCATCAGGAACGCCGGCCGGCGTAACGGAATTTGAAGCGCTGGATGATACGCTCGTCCCCACTGCGTTTGTCGCCGTCACGGTGAATGTGTAGGCTGTGCCGTTGCTCAAGCCGGTGATCGTGATCGGGCTGCCGCTCGAAGTAGCGCTGAATCCGCCGATGTTCGAGGTGACGGTGTAGTAAAGAATCGCAGAGCCGCCGGTACTGCTTGGGGCGGTAAACGAAACCACTGATTCTGTATTGCCGCGAATCGCAGAGATGTTCATAGGAGCATCAGACACTGTTGCGGGTGTAATAGAATTCGATGCAATTGATGGAATACTTATTCCAACCGCGTTCGTCGCCGTGACGGTGAATGTATACGTCGTTCCGTTCGTGAGGCCGGTGATCGTGATCGGGCTGCCGCTCGAGGTGGCGCTAAATCCCCCGACGTTCGACATCGCAGTATAGTAAAGGATCGGCGAGCCGCCCGTGCTACTTGGCGCGGAGAACGTGATCGTCGCCTGAGTGCTACTGGCCGTTGCGGAAATATTTGTCGGTGCGCTGGGCACCGTCGCCGGCGTCACCGAATTCGATGCCGTTGACGGAGTGCTTGTTCCCACTGCGTTCGTCGCAGTCACGGTGAATGTGTATGTCGTTCCATTTGTGAGCCCGGTGATCGTGATTGGCGATGCGCCGCCGGTCGCGGTAAATCCCCCGATGTTTGACGTGACGGTGTAGCTCATGATTGGCGAGCCTCCAGTGCTCGTTGGAGCGGTGAAGGTGATCGTTGCTTGAGTACTGCTTGCTGTCGCCAAAATATTCGTCGGTGCGTTCGGCGTTGTCGCCGGCGTCACGGAATTGCTCGTTCCCGAAAGCGTGCTCGTCCCCGCCGCGTTCGTCGCCGTGACGGTGAAGGTGTATGTCGTTCCGTTCGAAAGTCCTGTCACCGTGATGGAGCTACCGCTCGAGGTGGCGCTAAATCCCCCGACGTTCGACATCGCAGTATAGTAAAGGATCGGCGAGCCGCCCGTGCTACTTGGCGCGGAGAACGTGATCGTCGCCTGGCCGTCGCCGGCAGTCGCGCTCACACCCGTGGGTGTCCCTGGCACGGTTGCGGGCGTAACAGCATTTGATGCGCTCGACGATGCACTCGTTCCCGCCGAGTTCGTCGCCGTCACCGTGAATGTGTATGTCGTTCCATTCGTGAGTCCGGTAATCGTGATCGGCGATGCGCCACCGGTCGCGGTAAATCCGCCGACGTTCGAGGTGACGGTGTAGCTAATAATAGAGGAGCCGCCCGTGCTGGTCGGCGCGGAGAAAGCGACCGTCGCCTGGCCGTTGCCTCCTGTCGCGGTCACACTCGTCGGCGCGCCTGGCGGGATCGCCGGGACCACCGAGTTGCTCGTGCCCGAAAGCGTGCTCGTTCCCACTGCGTTCGTCGCCGTCACGATGAATGTATACGTCGTGCCGTTCGTGAGGCCGGTGATCGTGATCGGACTGCCGCTTGAGGTGGCACTGAACGAATTCGTGTTGTCGGTCGCAGTGTAATAGATGATCGCGGAGCCGCCCGTGCTGCTCGGCGCGGAGAAAGCGACCGTTGCCTGGCCGTTGCCGGCCGTTGCGCTCACACCCGTCGGCCCGCCCGGAACGGTCGCGGGCGTAACGGAATCCGATGCACTCGACGATGCGCTCGTTCCCACTGCGTTCGTCGCCGTCACGATGAATGTATACATCGTTCCGTTCGTGAGGCCGACGATCGTGATCGGGCTGCCGCTCGAGGTGGCGCTGAACGAATTCGTGTTATCGGTGGCAGTGTAATAGGTGATCGCAGAGCCGCCCGTGCTGCTCGGCGCGGTAAAGGTGATCGTCGCTTGACCATTCCCACCAATCGCGCTCACACCCGTCGGTGCGCCGGAAACCGCGGGGATCGTCACCGAATTTGATGGGGTCGATGAGGCGCTCGTTCCCACCGCATTAGTAGCGGTGACCGTGAATGTGTACGTCGTGCCGTTCGTGAGGCCGACGATCGTGATCGGGCTGCCGCTCGAGGTGGCGCTGAACGAATTCGTGTTATCGGTCGCGGTGTAATAGATGATCGCAGAGCCGCCCGTGCTGCTCGGCGCGGTAAAGGTAATCGTCGCCTGACCGATACCTACAACCGCACTCACCCCCATTGGCACGCCCGGTACCGTCGCGGGCGTTGATGAAACAATATTGCTCGGGCTCGTACTCGTTCCAACCGCATTGATCGTATACACCTCAAAGTTATACGATGTGCCGTTGATCAATCCAACGCCCGCAACCGTTGCGGTCGTTGATGTGCCGGAAACAAGACCGAATAGTTGCCAGGTAGATGTAGATGCCTGTTGGTAATAAATTGCATAATTTGTGATAGCCAAACCGCCGGTGCTCGTTGGAGCCGTCCACGACAAACCTACTTGCGCGTTGCCCGAGGCTGCGGAGAGAGCGGTCGGCGCACCCGGCGTTGTCGGAATCGTCACCGAGTTGGATGCGGTGGACGCAGTGCTCGTGCCGACGGCATTCGTGGCGGTAACGGTAAAGATGTATGTGACGCCAGGCGTCAATCCAGTAATGGTGATTGGAGACGATGTCCCCGTGGCAGTGAATCCCCCAACATTCGAAGTGACGGTGTAGCTAATAATAGAGGAGCCACCGGTGGATGATGCCACGAAAGAAATTATTGCTTGTCCGATACTTGAAGTCGCACTACCCATTGTCGGCGCACCGGGAACGGCCGCCGGCGTCACCGGATTCGATGCGGTTGATGTCGCGCTCACGCCAAGGGAATTCGTCGCCGTCACCGTAAAGGTATATGTCGTGCCGTTCGTGAGGCCCGTTATTGTGATTGGACTGCCGCTCGATGTGGCGCTGAATCCGCCGACGTTCGCCGTGGCGGTGTAGTAAAGGATAGGATACCCTCCGGCATCCGGCGGCATAAAGCTGATCGTCACTGCACCGTTCGAAGCGGTCGCGGTAGCGATCGTCGGCGCGCTGGGAATATTTTGGAAATTGAAATATGGATACGTGGAGCTCTGCACGATCACCCACACCGGCGATACAAAATCCCAGCCTAAGAATGTTGATTGCTGTTCCATCATGGCGGTGCTCGTACCGGTCATGCCGCCGGGAGTAGTACCGGTACCTAATCCAAAACTCCTCCCGGAAGTGGTTATATTCCAATACGTGGAAACATACGTACCTCCGATAGGATTTCCGGTTATGCCTCCAAGATATTGGTTAGCGGCGCTACCGGCGGTACCGGTGCCGCCGCTACTACCACCACTACCGCCGGTACCCGCCGCGCCGCCCGTGCCGGCAGTCCCCGCCGCGCTTTTAACACCCACGGGCGTCCCAACCGCGAATGCGTTCGTAGTGGTTGCAGTGTTGTCGGTTCCCAAGAGACCGCCGATATATGCGTTGGCTCCGTTACCACCATTGCCTCCGGAATTACCGCTTCCATTCGCGCCAACTCCCGCGCCGCCGCTCGGACCTCCATTGCCACCCGCGCCTCCAGTGCCGCCGACGCCTGCGGTTCCGGCGGTAGAGCTGACATTCCCGAGCGCATAAGCATTCGTGATAAGTCCCGTGTTCTGACCAACCAATCCCCCGCCATCGACATCGCCTCCCGTACCACCCGCGCCGCCCTGAGCACCGTTCGTCGCAATTCCGCCTGCGCCCGTTGACGAACCCGCGCCGCCGGCGCCGCCTTTTCCGCCGACGGCACCGGTCATTCCATTTCCTCCGATCATTGCAACGTTGCCCGACGCATAGCTCGTGCTGATACTTCCCGTCGTTATGTTCGCGCCGACGAGTCCGCCGGCATAACTCGCGCCACCGGCGCCACCGGCGCCTCCCGCAGTACTCGCGCCGCCCGTACCACCCGCAAAGGTCCCGCTTCCCGCAGACCCGCCCGCGCCCGCAACGGAAACCGTTCCCGCTATTCCACCGTTACCACCCGTAGTCGTAATATTGCTCGATGACCAAGAATACTGAATGAGTCCTGCGGTAAAGTTGTATCCAACAAGACCTCCCGCGTATAAAGCGCCGCCGGTTCCGGCCGCCGTGCTCGTACCTTCCGCGCCGCCGGTTCCTCCGATGCCACCCGTAGCGCCTGCGCCGCCGGTTCCTCCGGTACCACCCGCAGCGCCCGCGCCGCCGCTCGATCCATTGACGGTAACAGCGCCTATCGAATACGTATCCGAAATAATTCCAAGATTTTCTCCGACAAATCCTCCGCCGTACGCGATGCCGCCGACAACACCGGCGGTGGTCGTACCGGCAATTCCTCCGGTGCCACCGGCGCCGGTCGTTTGGCTATTTCCTCCCCCCCCGCCACTGCCGCCCTGCCCACCCGCACCTCCGGCGCCGCCGGTCAGCGTAAGAGTCCCGAGCGCATATGCATCCTGAATTGTCTGTCCGGTATTATTCACTCCGACAAATCCGCCGCCGTATGCGATGCCACCCGCGCCGGCCGCCGCTGCCGATCCCCCGGCGCCGCCGTTTGTACCGCCGCTGTTATTTCCAATGCCACCGGTAACTCCATTACCGCCGGCACCGCCCGTACCGCCGGCACCTGCCTTGCCGGTAACATTGCTCGTGGAATATGAAAATAGCAAAATCGGCGCGTTGTTATACCCGACGAGACCGCCTGTCCAAAGATTGCCGGCGGCGCCCGCAGCTCCACCGGCGCCACCGGCTCCACCGGCGCCAACACTTCCCGGAGTTCCACCCGTGCCGCCCGTTCCACCACCACCGCCGTTACCGCTCGTTCCGTTAATATTCAATCCAGTCGCATAACTTGCGCTGATCGTATCGCTCGCGTTCACGTTATTGCCGATGAGTCCGCCCGAATAACTTGCGCCGCCGACACCTCCGCCGCCGCCCGTTCCACCGGCGCCGCCAACATGACCTCCCGTACCGAGTGAACCATTTCCTCCGGTTCCCCCCGTCACACCGCTCGCTCCATTGCCCGCCAAAGAAGTTACATTGCCGGTCGCATACGAATTCAAAACGATTCCTGAAATGGAATTATTTCCGATAAGACCTCCCGCATCAGCCTCGCCACCATTGCCGCCGGCGCCACCGTTTCCACCGGTAGCGGCAGTTGAGCCAGAAATATTTCCGCTCGGACCGCCGGCGCCGCCGATGCCTGGAGTTCCCGCCGAGCCACTCGTTGAGGTGACATTTCCGGTTGCGTAAGAAAAATCTTGGACGACTGCCGCGTTGGTTCCAATGAGTCCGCCGGCATAACTTGCGCCGCCGTTCCCGGTAGCACTACCGGCACCGCCGCCGCCGCCGATCGCACCCGATCCGCCGGTGCCTCCAATCACGCCGATCACGCCGGCGCCGCTCGATCCTCCGGTAGCAATGACGTTCGTTGTTGAATACGAAGTCGTGATACTGAGATCGCTGATCGCGGTCGTGCTCGCTTCGCCTAATAGTCCTCCGGCATATGCGATACCGCCCGCGCCGCTCGTGCCACCCGCCGGCGTCGTACCTCCGGCAGAACCCGATCCTCCAGCGCCAGACGTACCCGCACTTCCACCGGTGCCGCCATTACCGGCGACCGCGGTCACGCTTATGCCAATCGAATACGAGTTGAGATAGTTACTGCCTCCGGTAGTGACGCTCGTGTACCCCGTGAGTCCTCCGGCATTGCTCGCGCCGCCGATACCGCCCGCACCACCCGCGCCGCCGGCGCCGCCGATAGAACTAGTCGCTCCACCGGCGCCGATACCGCCGGTACTTCCGCCACTGCCGAACCCGCCATACGCGCTCACGGTTCCGATGCTATAAGAATTTGTGACATCGCTTTGCCCCGTCGTGATCCTGTTGTTACCAACGAGACCGCCGGCATATGCCGCGCCGCCGACTGCCGCGGCAACAGCACCACCGCCCGCGCCGCCCGTCACCGTCGTCCTTGAAGGACCTCCGTTGCCGGAAGTACCGGCAGTTCCCGCATTGCCGCCGGTGGACGATGCATTTCCCGTTGCATAATCCGTTAAGAAGTTACTGCTTCCACTCGTAAAGTTGCTGTACCCAACCAATCCTCCCGCATCGGCTTCTCCGCCGACACCGGCCGCTCCCCCGAGAGCACCCGCAGATCCGGCATGAGTTGCGCTTCCTGCAGAACCATCGCCGCCATTACCGCCCGCACCGCCGGTGCCGCCATTGCCGCCGACGACCGTCACATTCCCCGACGCGCTCGAACTGCTGATTTGTAAAATTTGCGTTGTTCCCGTCATGTATCCCGCAAGGCCTCCGCCATAGGTCGCCGCACCCGTGCCCCCTGCAGCACCGGCTCCGCCGGCGGCGGCGGATCCGCTCGACATGCCACTTCCCGATGCGCCGCCATTGCCGCCGGCGCCTCCCGTCCCACCGGCGCCGCCTTGAACGGAAATAGTGACTGATGAATATGATGTTTGAACAGTTCCCAAGTTCTGACCGATAAGTCCTCCGTATCCACGAACTCCACCGTTACCGCCGACGCCTCCGATAGTACCCGTTCCGCCAAGATTGGCTCCGACGCCGGCGGCGCCGTTTCCGCCGGCGGCGCCCGTTCCCCCCGTTTGCTCGGTTCCTGAAATCGAGATCAAGCTTGAATATGAATTTGTCACATTGCCGGAACTGTATCCCAATAACCCTCCGACAAAAGCTCCACCGGCAGCGCCGCCGGCGCCCCCTGTACCGCCGGCGCCACCAACGCCTCCGCTCGAAAGAGCGGACCCTCCATTGCCCGCGGCATTACCGTTACCCGGAGTGCCGCCGTTCGCGGTAATATTTCCCGTACTCGATGTCGCATCGTACGTTACGAAAGAAGAAACCACATCGGCAGTGTCATATCCCACAAGACCTCCGCCATAAATAATTCCCGATGCGCCGCCCGTGCCGCCGGTCGAACCTGCCGCGCCGCCGGTCGATGTGGCGCTCTGCCCCAATGATCCGTTTTGACCGAACCCCCCGGTGATGTTCAGTGTATCCTCTGCGTATGAATTGGTTTGGATAACGCCCGTGCTATATCCAACCAGTCCCCCGACATACACGCCACCACCCGCGCCGCCGTTACCACCACCACCGGCGATTCCATAAATTCCGGTGCCCGAACCCGAACCCGCGCCGCCTACGCCACCGATCGCCGATGTTCCGCCCGCGCCGCCCGCAGTGGTAACCGTTCCCGCTTGGGAATACGAATTCGTGATCGCGCCCAAAAGATTTTGTCCAACAAGCCCCCCTACCTGCACCGCCGAGCCGAGAGCTCCACCGCCGGCGCCACCGGCGCCGCCCACGCCTCCCGCGCCGCCGACATGATTCGTGCCGGCAGATCCATTTCCTCCATTTCCTCCGATTCCACCTGCGCCACCCGTGCCGCCGGTAGAATTCACATTCGCGATAGCATAAGAAGAATTAATATCGGCACCAATGGTCGTGTTGTATCCCACTAAACCGCCAACGTTCGTCACGCCACCCACGCCACCCGCAGCACCAATACCACCACCGGCAGCCGTACCGCCGGTTATATTTCCGCTCGCCCCCGCGTTGCCTCCCGATCCGCCGTTGCCGGCATTACCCCCATTGCCGGTGACGGAACCATTGATAAAGTATGCACTCTGAATATCGGCTCCCGCGTTGTAACCAACAAGACCGCCCGCATCGGCCAATCCTCCGGCACCGCCCACGATACCGGCACCGCCAACACCGCCGATCGCGCCGGAACCGCCCGTACCGCCGATCGCGCCGGAACCGCCCGCACCGCCCACGCCGCCTGTTGCGAGAATGATCCCTGTCGCATATCCATTCGTAACTTCACCCGATGTCATATATCCGACGAGTCCGCCCGTGTAAGCGGTGCCGCCTGCCGCGCCGCCGGTAGCTCCCGCACCGCCCGCACCGCCCGCCGCCGAGTTACCACTTCCTCCGGCTCCTCCCGATCCTCCGATTCCCCCCTGACCCCCGGTGACGGTCACGCTACCTGTTGCGAATGTATTATCGATAGCGACGCCCGTGTTCGCATATCCAACCAAACCTCCTCCATAAGTGAATCCTCCCGCGCCGCCGGCACCACCAACGCCGCCGTTGCCTCCCGTCATGGTTACCGTTGTAGTAGCGTTCGCGCCGATCGCGCCATTAACGCCAACGCCTCCATAATTTCCGATGACCGTGACATTTCCCGTAGCGGACGAACTGCTCACGGAGGTTCCGGTTCCCAAGATATCTCCGATGAGGCCACCGGCGCTAACCGCCGTTGCCTGAGTGGCCCCGCCGCTACCTCCGGCGCCGCCGGTTCCACCGTTCGCTCCATTCACACCGCCCGCAGCCGGCGTCCCTCCAGTTCCTCCCGTACTCGAAGCGACGGATACGTTTTCGGAAGAAAAAATCTGAGAGAACGTAATATCGTTTGAAATGTCATGCCCGATTGCGCCGCCGACAAAGATCGCGCCGGTGGCACCGCCCGCGCCGCCGTTGCCGCCGGTACCATTCTTGCCGCCGCTTCCCGCGGCGCCGCCCGTGCCCCCGCCGCCGCCGGTTCCACCGCCGGTATTCGTAGTAACCGATATCGTTCCTCCCGTGCTTGTCGAGTTTGAAATATTTCCATCGCCCTGTCCCGCCAATCCTCCCATATACAAATTGCCGCTTGCGCCGCCGGTTCCGCCAACACCGCCGGTTCCGCCGATGTGCCCGCTTGTTCCCAATGTTCCATTGCCACCGACACCTCCGGCGCCGGCGCTTCCGCCCGCAGCATTGGTAGCGCTCAAATTTCCAATGAACGTTGCATTGGTGATCACTCCCGGATTATCTCCGACGAGTCCGCCGATATACACGGCGCCGCCCGCTCCGCCATTTCCACCAGCGCCCGCGGCAGCGGCCGGCGTCGATGTGGAAATAATTCCCGATGCGCCGCCGGTGCCGCCGGTGCCGCCGGTGCCGGCCACGCCGCCTTGAACCGTGATGGTGGTGACGGTGTACGAAACATTTTGGATGATGCCCGTGTTTGAACCCGCGATACCTCCGCCGTAACTCGCACCGCCTGCACCGCCCGCGCCCGCAGTATTACCCACGCCGCCGATAGCACCCGATCCTCCAGCACCGCCCGCGCCGCCGTTGCCGCCCAAACCGCCGGCACCCCCGACAGCAGTGATGGTACCCGTTGCATTCACCGTGCTGATCGTGGTTCCGATGATTCCATTAAATCCAATGACTCCTCCGGCATACGCAATACCACCGACGCCACCGGCACCACCGACGACTCCGGCGACACCCGTGATACCTGATCCGCTCGAACCACCGGCGCCAGCGTTGGCGCCGGGACCGCCGGAACCCGCATACGCGGTTGAACTACCCGTCGCATACGATCCGGAACTTACGAGAGCAGTAAGGTTGTATCCGACGAGAGATCCCGCTGCGGCATTTCCTCCGGCTCCGCCCGCAATGCCGGCGATGCCCGCGGCACCCGCCACACTACTACTCGAATTGCCGCCGCTTGAAGCAGTGATCGTGGAAGTTGCCCCGGCGCCACCATTCGCAATCGCATTCCCGATTGCATATGAGATATCCTGAATGGCGCCGTTCGCGGTGTTGTAACCTAATAATCCTCCGGCATACGCAGCACCGCCGGCTTGTGAAACACCGCCTACCGCACTGAACGCACCACCGGCCGCGCCGGTGCTTCCGTTACCTCCGAGACCTCCCGGACCCGCCGCACCGCCGGCGCCACCATTTGCCGTCGCGTTCCCGGAAGCATGCGAGTTATCAATTGTTCCGTTATTGAGCCCGATCGCGCCACCGGCGTATGCTATCGCACCAACAGAGTATGCACCGCCCACACCGCCGGCCGATGCCGCGCCGCCGGCACCCCCGGCTCCTGCGGCTCCGGAATTTCCGCCATTCGCTGTTGCGTTCATAGTCGCATACGAAGCGGAAATAGTGCCCGCTACGTTATCACCCACAATTCCACCGGCATACGCGATGGCGCCCGCGCCGCCCGCGCCGCCGGTTCCGCCGGTACCGCCATTCGCGCCCGTGCCACCGGCCCCGCCCGCGCCACCATTCGTAGCACTCCCTCCGGCACTTGCGGTCGCGGTCACCGAACCCGATGTGGTATATGCATTCGTGATGATCGAAGTATTATTACCGGCGACGCCTCCCGCATATGCCGCGGCGCCCGCGCCGCCGGCACCTCCGGTCGCGCCGGTCGCGCCGAGATGGCTCGCGCCTCCGGCGATACCATTTCCGGCGGCGCCGGGAGCGGCGCCCGGCTGTCCCGCGCTCGCAATTGCAGTGACGATCCCGGTCGCATACGCATTCGTAATAATATTTGTATTATTTCCGGCGATGCCTCCCGCATATGCCGCGGCGCCAGCGCCGCCGGTGCCACCGGTTCCGCCCGCCGCGGCAGTACCCGAGTTCAATGTTGCGGTGGTGGCACCTCCCGCGCCGCCGACTCCGCCCGCGCCGGAAGTTCCCGCGATCGCAGTGATATTTCCGGTGGCATAGGAATCCGTCGTTGACGCATTGACGACTCCCGCGTTCTGTCCGGCGAGACCTCCCGCATACGCGACGCCACCCGCGCCACCGGTGCCGCCACCCGCGCCGGCACCTCCCGCCGCGCCGGAGACGCCGCCATTACCACCACCACCTCCCATGCCACCTATTCCTCCCGTACCGGCAGTGCTCGTAGCATTCCCCATGGAATAAACATTCGTGATGGTCCCGGCAATAATATTTCCGATCAACGCCGAGCCGAATACATTTCCACCAGCGCCGCCACCGCCACCGGTCGCGCCGGCGCCGCCAGTTGTGCTCGTAGCTCCCGTACCGCCCGTGCCGCCGCTTCCTCCCGTACCGCCCGTGCCGGCGCTGGCGAAAATATTTCCCAAAGCATAGGAGTTAATGACATCGCCATTGTTGTTGTACCCGATCAATCCTCCTACGTATGAAATCCCGCCTCCGGCTCCGGCACTACCCGCGATACCCGCAAGGCTCGAACTTCCATTCCCGCCGATGGCGCCCGCACCGCCGATGCCGGACGTTGAAGAAACATTTCCCATGGAATAATCGTTGGCGATCGCCGACCCCGCATTGTAGCCAACCAATCCGCCCGCATAGACAACAGCGCCGGCGGTTGCGGTTCCTGCGGCTCCGGCCAATTGTCCCGTACCTCCGGCACCGCCGACTCCCGCGCTTCCGCCCGCGCCGGCGGTGCCGCTGATCGTGCTTGTACCAAAATAACTTCCAACGATGGAAAGCGTATTATTACCGGCGATACCTCCGAGATACAAAACTCCTCCGGCACCGCCCGTACCTCCTGAGCCGCCCGCGATGCCCGCAAGCCCTCCAGCACCCGATCCTCCGGCGCCTCCGGAACCGGCGACGGCCGTCACGGAATTTTGCGAGAATGATGTTTGAATAATTCCCGTGTTGCTTCCGACCAATCCACCGGCGTATGTTGAAACCGCGTTTGCGGAACCTCCGGCGCCTGAAGTTCCGAGTGCCCCACTCGTGCCGGAGGAACCGGCTGCTCCTCCACCTCCTCCGGTTCCTCCCACGCCACCGGCACCGCTCGTAACGCTTACCAATCCCGTCGTGGAATCCGATGTCGTAATGGATCCCGCATTAAGTCCGACGAGGCCGCCGGCATATGCACCGCCGCCATTACCGCCCGCGCCTGCATTGCCTCCGGTACCACCGATGTCCGCGGTGCCCGCCGCGCCGCTTCCTCCCGCTCCTCCGGATTGGCCGTTCGTTCCCGCGGCTCCAATAGCAGTGACTGCGCCTGTTGCATAATTCGAACCCGCAACGCCGGTGATAATTCCGGTTGAGTTGTTTTGAGCGACAAGGCCACCCGCATACGCAACCGCACCGGCGCCACCCGCACCGCCACCACCGCCCGTGGCCGCAGTGCCGATCGTGGCGGCAGCGCTCGCGCCAGCGGTTCCTCCCGCAGATCCACTACCGGAAACACCCGCGCTTGATTGCACATTGCCCGTGGCAAATGACCCGGCTTGAATAGTTCCACCGCTGCTTCCGATAAACCCTCCCGCAAAACTTATTCCGCCCGAAGCGCCCGTCGCTCCGGCGCCGCCGCCACCGCCGATTGCCGTGCCTCCGCCGGATCCGCCATTACCGGCGGTGCCCGCACTGCCACCCGCGCCGCCCGCGGCGATAACGCCGCCCGTCGCAGACGAACCGCTGACGCTCCCCGTATTGATCCATCCGATAATACCTCCCGCATAGACGTTACCGCCGACACCCGGAGCTCCAACTCCACCGCCGGCACCGCCAATGCCCGTTCCCAAGTTATTGCCACCGGCGCCGCTATTACCGGAAGATCCTCCGGCGCCGCCGGTCGCCTGGATCGCGACCGCAGAATCTGCATTCGTAATATTTCCCATTTGGGAATAACCGACAATACCTCCCGCATAGACGGCGCCTCCGGCGGCGCCGGCCTGACTGGTGCCGCCGACACCGGCAGTCGTGGCACCGCTCGTCGTATATCCGCCGATGCCCGCGTTACCCGAAGATCCGCCGGTGCCGCCGCTAGCGATGATGGTTCCGGAAGCACTCACGTTCGTGATCGCGCCCGTGTTGTATCCGATCACTCCTCCGAGATAGAGCGTGCCCCCTGCCGTACCGGCAGTACCATTTCCGCCCACGCCCGGAGCGGTGCTCGATGCACCGGGAGCGCCGACTGTGCCGGCGATGCCCGCGGTACTTGTCGCGTTGATGGACTCGTTGATAAGCGAAACATTTTCGATCTCGTTCGCGGAATATCCAAAAAGACCGACGAAGTTCAATCCGACGGAGCTGATAGAAAGATTACTTATCGTATATCCATTGCCATTAAAGATCCCGGAAAAGCTTGTGGTCGCGTTCCCTACCGGAATAAAGCCCGTATTGGAATTCCAACCAGCGGTGCCGCTTGCATTGATATTATTGTTGAGCTGATACGAGCTACTCAATCCGGTTTCCATACCTTGAAGGCCGTAAACGTCGTAGATGAGATACGGATTATCGCCGGTGCCCGCCCCGGTGTAACGCCGGAAAGTGCCGCTCGCAACGGAAAAACTGCCGGTGACCAAGAGTGTATTCGATCCCGGGTTGGTAGCGATGAACGTGGCCGCCGATGTTTGAGCATAACTGCCTGAATTCCCGTTGACACCGGTGATCGCAAGCGATGACGACTGTATGATCGTCCCGGCGTATCCACCGACGGTGAGCGAACCGATCGTAAAGGAAGCGTCGATGATCGACGTCGTGGCAGTAGAGGATCCGTTGAATATCACGTCGGTGGATGACGCGGGAAGAGAGGCGCCACCGGCGCCACCGGAAGTGGCGGACCAATTGGCGGTATTGCTCCAGTTGGAGTTCCCCCCACCGCCCACCCAATATCGGGTTACCGGGTCGACGACGTAATCAATATCGACATTCCCGCCGATCTGCAGATCGAAAATAGCAGTGGGGCCCTGAAGGTTGCTCAGCGGAATTACGTACTCATTTTCGCCATATTGATTGACCTCGAATGTCGCCAAAATCGGGCTGCCCTCCGTCACATTGCCCTGGCTATCGGTATATACCGGATACGCCACAACGGAGGAATTCCCTCCTACATTGTCCGGTTTTGCGTACACCGTGATATCCCTCGTATTATCAAGCACGTCCGCGAATGTGAGCCGGGCGTACTGTCCATCGGTAAGGTTCGCGTAATTTTGATCCTGCGCTTTTAAGAGATCGTAAATATCCGTGATGGTGCTTTGGGTAGCATCAAGCTGAAGAGCGTCCGAAAGACTGATGATCCCCAGCTCGTCGGTTGAAGTTGCTACCGCGGGGGCTTGAACTGCCTGAACCGAAATAGCCACCGATGACGACGAAAGAATGGTTGTCGGATCGAGTGATGTATAGACGGACGCCGTGCTCGAAATATTCGTCTGGCCGTCCAAACTCGGATCCACGACCACCGAAAGTTCGAGCGTCGCCGTGGCGTTTGCCGCGAGATCGCCGATATTCCAAATTATCGTTCCCCCGTTCGCCACCATCCCTTGCGATACCGTCGCGGAAGAAATATCCAATCCGAGCGGCAGAGCGTCTTGCGCCATGACGAACGATAATGTTGTTGAATCAAGGTTCGTGACGGTGATCGTGTACGTTATCGTGTCGCCGCCATTTGGATCGTTGTTATCCACGCTCTTCGTGATGGAAAGATCGGCATACGAACTTGTCGTGGCGGTTGATGTCGATAAGATAACACCGTCACCCAAGCCGGAATCGGGAGAAGATGCCGCCGCTGTTGACGTCGGCGTCGTCGAGGTCGGCGTTGAGGTCGCGAGATCAAGATCAAGAGTTGACGACGGCACGACAAGATCAGTGTCGGATGCGACGGTTGTGGTCGCCGTCGAGGAAGTGGATACCGAAGAGTCTGCGTCCGCTGTTGACGTCGGCGTCATCGAGGTCGGCGTTGAGGTCGCGAGATCAAGATCAAGAGTTGACGACGGCACGACAAGATCAGTGTCGGATGCGACGGTTGTGGTCGCCGTCGGAGAAGAGATCTGCGTAACGCTATCGTCTGCCGAGGCTCGAAAAACAGGCCCACCAACCAGTGATAGAAAAATTATTCCCGAAGCAACAATTGCCAAACGGAGGGCTCGCGAGGACATCCTATTCCCATAATTTTACCATATAATTCCAGCATAAAACGGCGAATGGTTCGCAAAAATTTGTTCACGTAATCACTTATTATTCACCGCCATACTTCACCAAAATCCGCAACCTACGCTCGACAAAAAATCGCCCACCAAAGCCAAATCCGAAGATGAATTTTCCATAAGGCTGCGCCCGTTTATCTAAAAAAATAACCGGCAAAACCGGCGCCCAACGATCGACTTACTCGTATTCAAAGACAAAAACTTTATTCAAGTTAATTCAAAAACGTCTTTTAGAATTAGCTTGAATAGATTCACTTATAATTTTTAGGCGGGATAGGAATCGGAATAGGGATCGGGATGTGACTGTTTTTTATGGCTTTTTTATTTCCTTTCTTGGGGCCCGGCTTCCCGAGGCTATTCAAGCTATCTATACCGCCCTTTTTATAGCGCTCAACCCAGTTACTCACCGCTTCATAGCTTACTCCCATATGTTTTGCCACCTGGTACTGGGACCAACCGTGGGTATAAAGCTCGATCGCCTCCTTCCGACGCTCTACCAAAAGCTCTCGGTCGAGCCGTCTTTGGGAATGTGATGGGGTATCTTTTCCGTCCATTAGCTTATGATAGCAAACCTCGGAGCAGCAACCAACGCTGTGGATAACTGAGCGCCGAAAGAGAGAAATTTCGCTCACGCTCTGCTCAGCGCCGCGTTGATCGTTTTCCCCGGACGATCCAAAAGCGACTTTATATCTCCGATGATCTCATCGAGCCGATGGTCGGATTTAACATAATATTTGCTTACCCCGGATTTGATATATGACCTTACCGTATTCGGGCTTGCGGCGTTCGAGACGACGAATATCGGGATGCTCGTCCATCGTCCCCCGTTGGCTTTGATCTTCTTTACGAAATAAAGACCGTCCTCTTTCCCCAAGAGATGATGATCGAGCCAGATCGCATTGACCTTCTCCAAGGTTTCAAGATACATGAGCGCTTGTTCGATACTATGCACCGTCATGATCCCGAGATCGTCCTTGATAAGCTTCAAGCCGAACGCCTGCTCCACGCTCCGGGCGGACAGAACGCTGAACCCGTTCTTCTCAAGTTTTGTGTTGATCGCCTCGAGGAGAGGACGCTCGTCCTCTATCACCAAGATCGTTTTTTCTTTTGGAGATTTCTTTGTCATAATATTATTTATTTGAAGATTTTTTTACACCGTCCAACGGGAGCTTCACGTAAAAAACAGTTCCTTTGGTTCCTCCCTCGACGGGCGATCTGAACCAAACTTTTCCGCCGGAGTTTTCAACGACCGATTTCACAATATACAGCCCGAGCCCCGTTCCGTCGGTATCTTTGTCCCGTACATTATCGGCGCGGAACAGTTTGGTGAATATCTTGCCTTGTTGATATTTGGGGATCCCGTAGCCCGTGTCGGAAATTTTCAAAAGGATGCTTTTTTTGTCCGCGAGAGCGACCGACAACACGATCTTCCCGCCTTCGGGAGTATACTTCACGGCGTTCGACAGAATATTTTGCACCACCATACGCAGATGCTTCGGATCGACGTGTATGTGCACGGCGCGCTTCTTGCATAAAAACGAGAATGATAATTTCTTTGCCGTGATCTGTGGCCGTTGCTCTTTAATGACGTCTTGTGCGAGCTTGCAGATATCGGTTGATTTCGGCTCGATCGCGAACGTCCCGAGCTCAAGCGAAGAAACATCGAGCAGGGCGTTCACCAGTTCGACCATCCGCTGATTACTGCGATACACCTCATCCAAATATTTTCTTTGCTTTTCATTCAACTCGCCCGCATCTCCCGCCAACAACATCTCCGAGTACCAATTGACCGCGGAAAGCGGCGTACGAAGCTGGTGGCTGGCAAGCGAAACGAATTCTGTCTTGGCCTTGTCGATCTCGCGCTCGTCGGTGATGTCCCGGAATATCTTGATCGTCCCGATGACCTTTCCGTCGAGAATGACGGGCGTCGCCATGATGGCCATCGGAAACCTCGTCTTATCCTTCCGCATATCATAGTAGATAGGGCCCGCGGCGGTCGTGGCGCTGCCCATCAGCGCCATCCGGGCGGGATGCCGCTCCGCCGGAATGGGATTCCCTTTTTCATCCACAAGGAGCATGGCGTCTGAAAAAAGCTTTCCCACGACATCTTTGTTCTGGACGCCGAGCAATTTTTCCGCCCTTTTGTTGATAATGATGATATTCCCCTTTTCGTCGGTAACCAGAAGTTCGTCGCCGATCGACAACAGGATCGCCGCCTCTTTCGCGCATGACGTCTCGAGGTCCTTTGTTCGCTCGAGAACTTTCTGCTCCAACGTCTCGTATGATTTTTTTAATTTCTCCGCCACCACCACCAGCTTGCGGCGGACGCTTTCCTTTTCTTTCGCCGTCGCGGCAAGCTTGCGCCGGACGATCTCTTTTTCCCGAGCGGTCACGGCGAGTTTTTCCGCGGTAGCGGCGAGCTTCGCGGCGGTCACCGCAAGCTTGCGGCGGACGACCTCTTTTTCCCGAGCCAAGATCTTAAGGCTAAGGATGATATCGTTGGAAGCCGAAATGGTGGGCTCTCTATTCATGATTTATCTTGGCTTCCCAATATCTCTTCTATCTTTTTTACGATCGCATGGAGCTTCCAATCGGATTTGATCAAGTAATACGTCGATGCGTTCGTCGCCATGTCGCCGGTAGGTTGCTCTTTGGTCGCGCTCAGGTTCGTGAGGATGATAATGGGAACGCTCTTCCCCCATGCGTCTTCGCGAATTTTCTTGAACGCGGTCATGCCGTCCATGGTCGGCATGATAAGGTCGAGCAAGATAAGATCGGGATGTTTCGAAAGCGCCACTTCGACGCCCTCTTTCCCGTTTCTCGTCCGTATGGATAAGAAGTTCTTTAACGTCAAAATGTCCGCAATGGCGGCACGGAGAATCTTCTCGTCTTCTACTATTAATATCGTTTTTTGTGTTGTCATAGCGCTTTCTTCGGCGTAACGAAGCGTCCCGGCTTCAAAGGCTATGATCATTGGATTTAATATCAGCCCTATAGGCGATAAGCCGCGCGTGATTCCGATTCATTACACCACCAATTCCAAGCGCGCACTGCTAGCTCTGCCGCTTCCCGTGCAATAGCATATCCACCGCATGCTCCATGGAACCGGCCCGCCTGATGGTCCCACTGTTCACGAAGAATATTTCATCGGCGTTCTCGATGGTGTTTAAGCGATGCGCGATGATGACGCGCGTGGTCTCCTTCGGTAGTTGCTTAAGGATTCCCTCAAGCAACCCTTCGGTGACGGTGTCGATGTTCGCCGTAGCTTCATCGAGGATCAACAGTGCCGGGTTCCGGAGGACGGCGCGGATGAAGACGATCAATTGCTTTTGGCCCAAGCTTATGGAGTCGCCGCTTGAACGCACGGGCGTATCAAGCCCGTTATCAAACCGGGCGAGAAGTTTTTCCAACCCTTCTTTTTTAATGACGGCCTCAAGTTGCTCGTTCGAATGATCCTTATACCGCTCGTTATTATAGATGATGTTATCGCGCACGGTCCCCGTGAAAAGGAACGGGTCCTGCAAGATGAAACCGATCTTCTTGGCGCGCGTTGCCGCGTCGTACGTTCGGATATCCTTGCCATCGAGATATACCGTACCTTCGGTCGCATCGTACAATCGCGCCATGAGCGACGCAGTCGTCGTCTTCCCTCCCCCGGTCGGCCCGACGAGCGCATATGTTTTGCCCTGTTCCAATGTGAAACTTATATCGTGCAAAACATCCTTGTCGCTTGAATACCGAAAACTTACGCGGTCGAACGCGAGCACCGAACCCGCGATCTCCTTTGCTTGCGATTTTTCGCCGGTATCATCCATCACGACCAAGTCCGTCTTAAGCGAAAGGATATCCGAAATGCGGTCCCATCCTGCAAGCGCGGTCTGGAAGTTCGCCCACAAGGACGCCAGCTGACGAAGTGGGTTATAGAAATTGTTCACGTAAATAAGGAAGCCGACAAGAAGCCCGAGCGTGAACTGGCCCTGGAGGATGAGGAGCAGGCCGTAGGCGATCACGACCAGCTGGCCGAGATTCCCACCCCAGCCATAGAACGGCGTCAGCGTATTGTTCGCGATACCGGCACCGATGGACGTCTTATAATTCTCCCGATTCGCGTGGTCGAAATGCTCGCGGAAGTAATCACGCCGATTGAATGCGACGACGACCTTGAAGTTCATCAGGCCTTCCTGGATCTCCGCGCTCAAACCGCCCAAGGCGCGCATACTAAGCGCATTCTTCCGCTTTACCCACGCGGCAGTGGCGATCGTGATGATAACGATCAACGCGGCGGGGATGAGCGAAGCGCCGCCCAGCTTGAAGTTGAGCACCAGAAGGAATATGCCCGCGCCGATCATAATGAAGATGGAGCCGATGAACTGCATCAACGACTGCGAGAAGAATTGGTTCAGTTTATCGGTGTCGTTGTTGATACGGGAAATAAGATCGCCCGCCTTGTTCTGGTTGAAAAACGCCACCGGCAATTCCTGCAGTTTATTGAAAACCGCGTTACGAAGGTTGAAAAGCACGCGCTGGCCGATGCCGCCCATCAGGCGCGTCTGCGCATAGCTCGCGATGCCCGCGAGAAAATACATCCCGACCAAAATACCGGAATAGACAAGTACGCCTTGAAAATCTTTATCGATAAAATAGGTGTTGATGGCGTTGGCCATCAAAAGCGGCGCGAAAAGCGTGAGCAGAGAGTTCACGATGATCGCTACGAACGCGACGCCGAGGGTCTTCTTTTCATCGCGCATGAGCGGCCATAGCTTCTTTACCGCCGCAAGCATCGCGTTCTTCGGTTCGGTCCCCGCCGCTTTGGCCGTCAGATTGTAATCAGTCATTGGATTGTTCTTCGTACATATTGGTGCTCCGTTGCGAATCGACGATCTGCACGTACTCCGGACTGGTCGCGAGAAGCTCGGCATGGATGCCCGCCGCGAGCACTTCGCCCTCCATCATCACGATGATCTGATCGTAGTGCTCGACCGCGGCGATCTTCTGGGTCACGGAAACGAGCGTGATGCCGGGATAGTTCTCTTTGATGTTGTGCAATGTCTTCTTCTCGGTATTGGTATCCACCCGGGCGGTAAACTCATCGAGTAAAAGGATGCGCGGGTTCAATGCCAAAGCGCGTGCCAGCATGATGCGCTGTTTTTGGCCGCCCGACAAACTGCCACCGCGTTCGGAAACGATCGTGTTCAGCCCTTCCGGCAACCCGTCGATAAAATCTTTGAGCTCGGCGGTCGCGATCGCTTTGTCGAGCGCCTCATCGGTCACGAGCGTGTTGAACGCGATATTCTCGCGCACACTCAGGTTGAACATGATGCTGTCCTGGAAAACGAGCCCGATCTGATCGTGCAGGGATTCCGGATCATATTCGTTGATGCTCCTGCCGTCATATTCCACCGAACCGGCATTGGGTTGCACGAGCCCCGTAAGCACATAGAGCAACTGGGTCTTCCCCGCGGCCGTCGGGCCAACGATCGCGGTGCGCGTCCCCGCCCTTACCGCAAGCGAAACGTCCTTCAGCGCCGGCTTCTCACCGTACATGACCGTCACCCCGTTCACCGCAATATCGCCGTGCAATGTTTCTTTGAGCACCCCGTCCGGTTTCGGCTCCGGCGTATCGAGCACCGCGCGCACCCGTCCGTACGAGGCCTGCGCTTGAGCGATGACGTTGCTCATGAAGCCGATCACGAGGATCGGGAATATTAAAAGCGCGAGATAGCTGTTGAACGCGGTGAAATTGCCGAGCGTCATACTTCCCGCGATCACGAAATGGCCTCCCAAGGCGAGGATGATGACCGTTGCGAGATTCGCCACAACCGAGATGATCGGGATCATTGTGGCGAAGATCGTCAGTATCTGCATGCCAAGGTCCTTCGCGCGATTATTGGCGCCAAGAAATTTCTCGTATTCCGGCTGTTGCGAGTTTAAAACGCGGATGAGCGCCGCGCCGAGAATGCTTTCGTTGATGACCTTGTTCAGCCAGTCGATCACCTCCCGGCTCTTCATAAAAAGCTGTCGGACCTTGCTCAAAACAAAAAAGAACGTCCCGCCGAGGATGGGGATGATCGCGAGCACCGCGAGCGCCAGCCGCCAGTCGATCATGATCAGCAAAACGCTCGCGCCGATGATGATGAAGAACGAAGAGATGATCGAAGTGATCGCCTGCGCCACGAACGTCTTTATGCTGTCGACGTCGGAGGTCAGGTTCGTCAGAAGCTTGGCGGGGTTCGTCGTTTCAACATACGCGTAACTTTGGCGAGATATCTTTGCCGCGATATCTTTTCGCAGGTCGCGGGCGACGCGCTCGGACGCATAGACTTGCACGATGCTTTGCAAGTAAACGAAAATGAAGATGACGAGCGACGCGAAAAAAAACTCCACGATGACCGTCGTGAGTACCAGATGATTTCCCGTATACGCGTCGATCGCCGCGGCAATGATCTTCGGCAAGAGAAGGTTCAGCGCATTGCTCGCGAGCGTAAAGAGAACGAGCCACGCGAGTATGCCGAAATAAGGCCTAAGGAGGCTTGTTAAATTTTGCTTTTTTTGAGGTTCCATCGTCATAGAGTAAGCCGCTCCACGAGAGCGACAATTACAGAATACCATGCGAGGTCCGCCAGAAGTCCACCTCTTGCGATCTTATAGTGGTTCGGGGGGGCCGCCCCTCTGAACCACTTTATTGGGCAGTTTTGACTCGGAGAGATTATAGCCGCTGCGCGATCTCGTCCCCGATTCGATCGAGGTCGACATAATCTTTTGCATCATCGGGATAAAGATTGAAGTTATATACCGTTCCGCTCGCGAATAAAAATTCAGACTTGAAAAGCTCTCCTTCCGCCCCTTGCCCCCGGATGGTAAACAGGCGATAGCCATCGAGCGTGCTCCAACCCGATTGGAAGATTTGACCTTCCGGCCCGTCGAATCCTTCATGCTCGATATAGTCCTCCGGAGAAAGCGTGGTCGTCGCAACGTCTACATCAATCTGCTCACCCCATGCCGTTCCTTCGGTCGCGCCGATATTGGGAAGGGTGGAACTTCGGGTATAAAGGATAAATTGAGGACCGATATCGTTCACGCGATGGGCATACCAGCCGCTCGGCGCGGCGATATCCGGCAACGCTAAAACGGCATCGTTCGGTCGATCCTTAAGCGCGAAGAAAATGAGCGCTGCGGCGATGATCAATGCCGCAACGATGATAACGATGCCGATAAAATATTTTTTACGAAAGAATGCCGTCATAGTTAGAAAATAACAGACTCCGAAGACGGCGGCGATTGGAACATGAGCGGCACACTGCTCTCGGTCCGCGGGTTAAACAGCATTAAGCTTCCCGTTGCGCTGCCGCCGTAACAGCCCAAATCCTGACAGGGGTTCACGGCCACGAGCGGCTGATAAACGATCCCTTCAAGATTGCCGGGATCGAGACCACGATACGGCATCATCAAGGCGTTCTTCACAAGAACGGTGGTGCTCCCGGTACTCACATCATATGCGCTGATCTCAAAGGGGGCGCCGATCGAGATCGACGAAGTCGGAGGATTGGAATATACGATCCGATTCCCGAGGATACCGAAAGACATCACTCCCGGAGCCGAGTGTCTCATTTGCCGGTCTC
>Ga0182030_10004812_pt1 | contig 28834 bp, 25 predicted proteins | sample 812S3MmetaG_FD_121299 | JGI IMG/M metagenome (GOLD analysis project Ga0182030, IMG submission 121299) | Permafrost microbial communities from Stordalen Mire, Sweden - 812S3M metaG (Illumina Assembly) | ecosystem: Environmental > Terrestrial > Soil > Wetlands > Permafrost | place: Sweden...
CCGATAAATCCTTGACCTCCTTCCCATCTTTCTCACCAGAGTCACCAAGAGACGAGAGACCGTTACCGCCACAAATTTCTGATGGGACGGCCCCATCTTCGCGAAAATCTTCAAATCCCGCCTCTATCGTTGAAAGTCTCACAACAGCTTCGCCTTCGCTGAAAAAGCGTGGTGCTTTATTTGACGATGCGCCACTCACCACTACGCATCTTCCTGGAGCGCTTCACGCTGCAAATGACGATCACATCGAAAGGCTAATTGCGCGGAATGGTGCTGTTGCTTTAGTTAGGCAGATAGCAGCAGACCTTGCTCAGCGGGATGCTCAAATCTCGTCGCTAAGGCGCAGGGCCGAAGAGAGAGAACGAGCACTAAGGAAAATAATTCTGCAATGTGGGCTGTCAAATTTAGATTTGGAGACTCGGCTGCGCGATATCGAAAGTGAGCAAAGAACCACAGACTTGTCTAATAAAGATCTGGCAGCCGGAGAACTTGAGTTGGAGGATATGATGAGTGACGCTATGAGCAATACAGTGGTATTAGGGGATTTGAATTCAATGGAGAACGATGCGACAATACGCGCTCGCGACGCACTGCGAGCTTTACAGGTCGACAAGCAGGCGACAGTTTCAAAAGGGTGGAAGGATTATATATGGGGTACAGGGACTAGCCAGAAAGGCAGTCGCGCAAGCAGCATCAATGGAGGGGCCTCGTATATACGGAGTGGAACTCCTAGCGGTCGACGAACCGTATTAGAGAATGGTGTTTTTCAACCTCCCGATACTGCACGAAGCGCAAGTCGGGCGTCCAGTATGCGGTCAAGCAATTTAAGTACAGTCCGTGACCGAAAACAGTCAATGGGGTTGGCCACGTTGGCATTGAAGCTAGTAGCAGGTACTTCTTCTCGAGACGATGTAGATGGCCGCGGGCGTGCAAATAGCACCGGTACAACACCAACAGATAGAGCTCGGTCCTCAGCCAGCTCGAGGACAACACAATCAGCTATGGCAGCGCCTCTGAAACCCGTTCCAAAGGCTATTCCGAAACCACGAAGAACCACCGCTGCAGCAAATCAAGGCCCACTTCCACGAGGTGGACCACAGGACAGATGGGATACTATGGGCGCAAGTCCACAAAGCACAATGTCAGTAGGAAAGCCGGAAAACTATGGCCCTGTCGAAATGGATACAATTCTCCCACCAGATGCGCAACCTCCTACGGTGACACAGACCTACAATAATCCGCACAGCCAAGAGTTCCTTACGGATCGTTTTGGTTTCATTTATGATCAGCGAAGAAAGAAGAGGCAAAGGGAGGCGGCAGAAAACATGCGGAAAACAAAACGTGGAAGTAGAACTGAAATGCTCAGTGGTGCTCGAAATGGAATTTCATCGATCTCTACAGACATAGCAGCAGATGATTCATCAAAGGACGATAGACCTGATACGCCAGCCTCTACGGAGGAGAGGGGCGAGGATGGCAAGCCGGCTAAACGGTGGCAAGACTATCTCAAAATCGCTACATTCCCTACTGAGCTGTTATCTCACACGCCATCTGGAGCTGTACCTGCTTTCGAAGTCATGGAGGGTGGTGAGGTACCTCCACGGTCGCCATCTGGGATTACTACTGAAGGAAGGGGATTTGTGCCTACCGCTAGTACAACCGTAGCTTCTCCAGCGATCTCCGTCACTTCCGAAGACGCTACGATATCAAAGCCGGCCACGATGGACCCGGTACCAACCACTCTTCCCCAAGAAGACACAGAGCCCGTCAAACTACTTCTGAAACAACTGGGAGAAGTTCATGATTCTCTACAGCGAGAAAAGACGGTCAAATGGAATGATTTCCTTCGGAAAGTGAGGGCAGAGCGCAAACGTGATGGTGAAGCTGCTGTTGCTGCTGCTCTTGCAGCTGATACAGGCTCTCAACGACCAATGGCCATCATGCCTGAGGCAAGCTTGACCGATGGAGAGATGATCGGCGTTGCTGGTCTAGGGAATAAGGGCAAAGTCGGGCGTGCAAAATGGAATGAGTTTAAGATGCTTGTGCTAGGCGGTATTCCCGTTGCTTATCGAGCCAAGATCTGGGCGGAATGTTCAGGAGCCACCACTCTTCGAATACCCGGTTACTATGAGGACCTTGTTTCTCAAAGAGGAGACGGTGATGATCCGGCGATTGTTGCGCAGATCCGAATGGACATCAATCGTACTCTTACGGACAACATCTTTTTCAGAAAAGGCCCTGGCGTGACGAAATTGAACGAAGTTCTTCTTGCATATTCGCGGAGAAATGCGGAAGTTGGCTACTGCCAGGGGATGAATCTCATTACAGCATGTCTTCTTCTTATCATGCCAACAGCAGAAGATACTTTCTGGGTTTTGACGAGTATTATCGAGAATATTCTGCCTCGAGGATACTACGACCATAGCCTCCTAGCCTCCCGAGCTGACCAGCAAGTTCTTCGGCAATACGTAGCCGATATTCTTCCCAAGCTTTCCCTGCATCTCGATGATCTCAGCATAGAACTAGAAGCTCTCACTTTCCAGTGGTTCCTCAGCGTTTTTACCGACTGTCTTTCCGCTGAAGCTCTCTTCCGCGTCTGGGATGTCGTTTTTTGTACAAATGATGGCAGTACTTTTCTTTTTCAAGTCGCACTCGCCCTTCTCAAGCTCAACGAGCAGCAACTCTTGCAGTGTGCTACACCTGCTAGTGTCTATACATATATTAATCATCAGATGACAAATCACGCTATTAGTATTGACGGATTAATTCACGCTTCTGAAGGCCTTCGCAAGGTGGTCAAGAGAGATGACGTTGAGATTAGGCGGGGGAAGGCTATAGAAGCAGAGAAAGATATGATTCGAGAGAGGGAAGCTCGAAACAACCAAAGGCGCGCTGAGAGGATTGCTGCCGCAAATGTGACTTCTGCAGAATCCCTCGACCAGTCATCGACACTTCCGCGCTCAATCGCCGAGGAAACGCATGAGGATGGTGATTTGACTGTTAGAACTCCTCAACTGGTTGAAGACAAAGTGGACTTGGGAGTAGATTGAGGTAGTTTTTGTTCGGCATTTACAGCGGGTTTGGGATATAAAGATACCCCTTGTTGTCTTGGTTTTTTGTTTTCGTTTTATTGAAAAGATGACTGTTTCCAGCTAAATGGACATGAAGAATGCTTAAGAAAATACAAAACAAATTCTTATAGCTTCGATTGCCTCTGATTGTTTCGAATTCTTTAATACATTTGAGACTGGATGTATCCGCAGCAAAATTGAAGCCCTATTCTAGAAGTAGTGAAGTGGGGTGAAGTGGTTGGTCGGTTCGCGTGGGCGGAGAGCCTCAATTCGGTTGCCCAGCCAATTCCCGAAACCTTGTCTACCAGATGCAACATCACGACTCGGAAATATTAGAGACGAAGGAACTTTACGCGTCGAAAATCATTCGAATATTTACTTATAGGTAGGCGGCTTGAATAGAGATATTTTCTGCTATATCAAAGTTCTTGGGTTCACGAAGAAAAGCAAAAATTAAAGGTCGCTTGGAAAAGTCAACATCAACAATCGCGCGCCCATGACGCTCGAAACTCGCGAGGCCCAATAATTTATACAACTTCAGCAATCCCATCACAATGGAGCAAGCGTGGTTAGATTCGTTATCAGAGGACTGGGTCTCACAGCCTCGATCTTCTGGCTCTCCAGCTCCCTCTCTTCCCTCTCTATCGAATAGCACATCCGACTCGTCGAACACCCGCGCAACCTCAAGTCGCATCCCAAAATATAACCCTAAGAAGCAGGCATGGACAGGTGCGTTTGACAGCAGTAATAACCCTCTTACCGAACGAAGCCCCAGTGATAACGATATTCCACTATCACTACGTTCAGCTCCACGTCCATCGAAACTTCGTGGTGAGATATCAAATGGCACGCGGGGCCGCCTTTCAAGGACGGCCTCTGTATCAACTACACACTCGACACAACACCACACAATACAGCATCACAAGTCTGTTAGTCTATCTCCGAAAAAGGGCAGGCAAGAAACACCTGAGTGGAAGAGACGACTCTTATACGGAGATGTTGCCTACGGCGAACAGCGTGATCTCTTCAGCCCGGCTGGACTTGAAAATATATTCCGACCTCCCCCACCTCAAGCGTCTTCCCCAACTAAGAGCCCAACGCGTGATCTATTAGAGAGCAGTATTATGCCGTCCAGTCCTCCTCCGTACAACATTAATCGCGGGCCACCAAAGGCCCAAGAGAGTGCTCCCTCGTCCGAAGAACCTAAGACACGCCAACCGCCAGCCATGAAATACAAATTGACAGAACCCGGGAGCGACTTCTCAGCCAATGACATAAGTCGAAGTAGTAGCTTTCAGCCTGCTCCACAAAGATATTCCGAGGAGGATAGAGCGGACGCACTGTCGGGCCCAACATCGAGCTGCAGCTCTCCAATCTTACAGCCAGAAGTTCTGAGGGATAGTGCAGGACGAGTAGTTAGTGGGCAGAGCGATATTCGAAATGAGGAGCTCAGTCCGATTTACGTAGCCAGACATAATACGGATGATGGGAAAGTCGATTATGCAGCACTGGATCTTTCCGCTAATGAGTTAAAACAACGACTGGAGGATCTTCAATCTGAAAGCCAGCAATGCTCTACTACGGATGACCCGATCGAGACGTCCCAAATTCTTCCAGGGGACATGACAGAGCAGACGGACGACTATGCACACAACGGACGTTTTGTCAATCTCCGAAGGGGTGGTCAATCTCAAGAAGGGTCATTTCAAAGACGAATGCTCAGCCCTTCATCTCTACCCGCGATTGATGAGACGATCATGCTGCCCGAAGAGTCTATGCAAGCAAGTACACCCAAGCAGCTACCCAACATTAAAAAGACTCGCGCGTCAAACGACTATATGGAGCCTCAGTCACCCCCTCCAGTCCCACGTGCTCCTCATCCAAGTCCGACGAAGTCCGACCAAAAGATACATAAAAGTAACTCTGGTAGTCCGTTGAAACTATTTGGCACGTACGACACCTTTACAAACCAAAAACTACTTCGAAGACTTAGTCAATTTGAAGAACATTTTGATGGCAACGAGGAAGGAGCGACGCAGTCCACTTCAGGTTACGAAGTAACGCGACCTGAATTGAATGAAGCTTTTGTGGATCCGTCGAGTCCAGATAAAATGACACAGGAGAATCATGTTGACCAGCACACGTCATGGAAGGTGAATAGTTTCGGTGAGGGTGATCTTGATAGTTTCCGTTTCAGTGAGGAAATATCCTACGATTCAAATAGATCCAATTCTCAAAATGACGACAAGGAGAACATTTCGCTGCCTGTGCTAGATCCTACCAGGCAAACCAAGTTCAAATTTCAACTCAAACCGTCGCCAGCTCTTGAGGAAGGCAATTTTACGCAGCGACTGACCAAAATCACAAACACCACGAGCACTACGAAGCACACGATAAGCGTTCAGAAGACTATCCGCCCGGATACTGCAACTTCTGATGATGATGACTCTGTTTCTCCGTCTTCGCAACAATTAGAGGACCTTGCAACACCACGTAAGCGTAATGGGGATTCGGATGGCAAGCGATTGCCAAAGTCTCCCCTGAAATACCCTACTCCGAAGCGGCGGCGAACTTTACAAAAGACGGATGTAGATAGCGACATGGTCGCAGAAGAAGATGTCGATCTCGACTCCCTACGGGATACGCACCATCAAATGCAGTCAGTTCTTGGCAAGAAGAGAAAAGATGCAAGACATGACGACGATCAACAGGCAGCAAATCCGAAAGTCCTTGCTATGCGACAAATTTTGAGACCTCGAACTCCAACACCAAGTCAACGAAGCAGCCAGCAGCAAGGACGTGCTCCATTAGAAGAGCTTACTTTAACATCCTCTGAACGGGCCCAAATGCTACAAGAAGAGAAGATTGCCATGATACAAGCTGAACTTGATACGACCGACCCTCCAAAAGGACTGATGGCGCATCGGATCAGTCAGCAGATGCATGATGATAGTCGTAAGGGGTCGGTCACAACTCAAGATTTCTTGGACGAGGCCAAGAAGATTATGGCAGGGATTCGAGGCAAAGCGCGACCTAGGAGCGGACTAACAAGTGTCGAAGAGTCCGAAACGGAGGCTGATCGGAATGTATCTGCCGGTACTGTTTCTCAGAATGAGGAACTTGAAGAATCTTACCAAGAGTCGACGAAAGAGCCCTTTTCAAGACCACCAAGTCGGGAGGGTGGGCCAATACAGCGCTTGCCGCCAATGCAGCAAGATCCCGTACTACTTGACCATTTACGCAAGTATGAGGAGATGAGTGATATGGATGAAATCATTGCTTCATCAATGAAATCCATAGCATTGGCGAAAGATGCCGCCAATTCTGCGAAAGAAATCGACAGAATCGCGGAAGAAACCATCTCAAGGGCTTCCGGCCGCGTCCTCCAGCCAGATAATATAGAGAGCGACCCTCCAAACATTCGAATCTCCGAAAATGCCGAATTGCAGCGCAAACGAAAGCATTCCACCTCTTCTGTAGGAGCAAACGGAGATGAGCAAGGAGAGGCGGAATTTCCTTCGCAGGGGTCCAGTGCTTCAAGTCAATCTACTTCACGCTCAATACCCACCGGTTCGTCAAGAGGATCAGACTCACGCCGAGTCATTGCTCCTCACACTGTTTCTCATCTAATACCCGAGCAACTTGCTGGTATGGTTTTTGATCGAGAGCGAAATATATGGATTAAGAGAAAGACAGTCAGTGGTGAAAGTGGAGCGCAAAATTATCTTCAGTCAGATGAGACAGAAGAGTACCCTTTCGGAGATATTCCCGATCTATCCGTTGATGAGACCCAGGAGCTTCAGCGGATCAAAGCTGTTGCCGCGAGACGCAAGGAAGAGGAGCGAGAGGCACTGGGACACTATGCAGAACACCACCAAGATACCCTTAAGAAAGAGATACAATCAAGCAGGGGTGGTTTGCCTCCATCGATTGAAGAAGATCTGAAGGTAGTGATAGGCCCTTCATCGGAGCCGTCGAAGTCCAGTGTGCTTGAATCTAGTGGATCCAACCCAGAGAACACAAAATCAATGTCGCGGAAAGATGGGCAGGCCCAAGCCACGAAAGGTTTCCAACTGCCGCAAGTAAAAACAAGGTCTCATAGCATCCAAAAATCCAAGAGTAAGGAGGTTCGAGAAGAATTAATCGAAGAGGTTGAAGGGGAAATCTCGATTCACGAAGATCGCGTCACTTCGACCAGTCCGAAGCGACGACGAAATGTCACTATATCCTTCTCATCCCCAATTGCTTCTGTCATTCAGCCATCACAACACGACGAAGAAAATAGTCTCGAAGATGTGGTAGACGAGTCCAGCGAGTCGGATAATGGGGGAAATGATGATTCTAGCGTGGGAAGCGTCACTGTGACAAAGAGGGGCAGCAACAGAAAGATTTCGTCAACAAAACGACATTACTCATACCGCAATTCATCACGCCGTCTTTCTAGGGGCGGTCACGCATTCTCCGGGCGTCCGGTCTCACGAATTGACGAGCAAGACGAAGAATCTTTTATTGAGGCCGATGACGATCGGCATAAGAGAAGTGTTAGTATCGTTATGACAACACCAGTTCTACCGCGAAGGATTTCTAGTATGGTTGTTGCGACTCCAAGACTATCTCACGAGGTTGGTACATTGGAGCTCTCACCTTTGTCGGACTTCACAATGCATCAAGAAGATGAATCATTTGGTCTTGAAGTGAGCTATGTCGACAGGGGTCAACGCTATGTTCCAGGCAATGATGCCAAAAGGACTTTATCACTGTCAATCAAAGATCTGGTAGAAAAGCTCACAGAGGTCGAACCGTACGAACCATTTTGGGAACATATCAAGCAGATGGATCTGAGAGATAGGAAACTCACGAACTTGCATAAACTTGATGAATTCTGCGGGCAGATTGAAGAGCTTGATGTGTCAAAGAACGAAATTAGTCAACTCAATGGTGCTCCACCTTCTATTCGACACCTCCGCATTACGCATAATTGTCTTTCGGATTTGTCGGCATGGAATCATCTCAGCAATTTGCAGTACATCGATGTTTCTAACAACGAACTCGAAAGCTTATCAGGCTTAAAGTCTCTTGTTCACCTCCGGGGTTTACGAGCCGATAATAATCGAATCACAACCCTAGATGGTATAGGCAACTTAGACGGTTTACTTACCCTACGGCTGAGAGGAAATTTAGTCGAATCACTGGACTTTAAGGGCACAAAATTGCAGCGCTTGTCTGATTTGGATCTGAATGACAACCGGATTCACGACATTAAAAATTTACATGAATTGCAATCGTTGTCAAACCTCAACTTAGAGGGAAATAGACTTGACAAATTTTCAGTCGACAAATCAGAACAACCTTCCTCGTTGAAGTACCTCAAATTGAGTGGCAATAACCTGACATCTATTGATGTAAGCCAGTGCCCGAATTTGCGGCTGCTCTATCTCGATCGGAATCGTCTTGGAACTGTGACTGGGCTTCTTAAAACAAAGCATCTCGATAGTCTGTCGATGCGTGAACAGCAGGATGTTGCTTCTATTGATTTGGCATTCCTCTCTGAAGCCTTCGAGGTCCGCAAACTCTTCCTGTCTGGAAACCTCTTAAAGACCTTTGAACCTCGCATCGACTTCCTCAACCTGCAATACCTAGAGTTAGCCAATTGCGGGCTGCAAAGCTTGCCATTGACGTTTGGTCAAATGCTTTCCAATATACGAGTCTTGAACCTCAATTTCAATGCTTTGAAAGATATCAAGCCTTTGCTTGGGATCGTTCGATTGAAGAAACTGCACTTGGCTGGAAATCGCCTTTCCATATTAACGGCGACTACAAACATTCTAGCGGACTTTCCGACCTTGACCTGGGTTGATATGAGACATAATCCACTCACAGTGGGGTTCTACCCACCAATGACAATTAAAAGTCTAGTTGTTGGAGAAAATGGATCGGATGATATAACACCGGGTGATCCATTCACCCTCGGAATGGCGGACAGTGGGAGTGACGATAAATATGCATCATGTCTTGACATGGAGACCAAAAAGCTGAGGAGGGTTTATGAGATGTTAGTGCTTGTTGGATGTGCTCGGCTGAAGATACTGGATGGACTGAGCGTGAAGAGGTCGATCCTAGCGGCCAAAGACACAGTGTATGAGGCTTTATTCGAAGCCGGTGTCATACGTGGTCCTTTACCTAAAATCGTTATCACGCCTGCCGAAGATGAAGTTCCAGCGGATGAACCAGCGGAGCCGAAAGCTCAGGAAGAGCCAATCGTGGAAGAGCGGTGGCATGCAGAAGACAGTTTCGCTTAGGGGTGTTTATAAGGGCCATGATTGTGACGAGGGATTGTTGTATAATAATAGCGCGGTGTTGCTGGTTTGATAGCATTGGGAGGAGTTACTGTATATTATAAGAGCATCAATAATGACTGAACGATATTGGAATGAAACTTCAACTGATAAGAAAAAAATCCCGTTTTTGATTATGCCAAGCGATTCTTCATTCCTTATGGTTAGCTGAATATTGGAGAATCTTCAATTTATCAAAATCTCTCGAAGATTTAGGATATAAGTTTCGCTTCCTACTGAAATTAAGTACTTCAAAGTACCAGAATCTATCAACAAATAGAATAGGTCTTGAAGATAATTACGTAAAATTTAGGTAGGATTCAGAACCTTGATTGTCTTTCTGATGATCTAATCTATTCAACCCCTCTATGGCTACAGAATTCTTATCTCCCTGCCCGTTTAATTTAATCCTTCGTCCATCCGGGCACCACCCTCTGCAAATACTTCATAAACTTCCACAATCCCACCGCATACTCCACATTACTTTCCGGATCAACCACCCGTTCCGGCCACGCTATGCCCGCCGCATAAAGCCCTTTAACTTTCTTCCCATCCTTATCTTTGAAACCTCCTTCTTGGTTATCATATACAACCTCCAGTTTCCTCCCTCCCCTTTCCAAAACCGGAACCTCATTCTGGTGAAAGCCTATCGCTTGAACCACGTGCGTGCATGATGGTAAATGCTCCTTATACGTTTCTTGCTCCTTTTCTTTTGTTGTTGAGACCTTTTGAAGGTATTTTTTGACGGGCGAGGAGGGGAGCACGTCTTCTTCTAGGTTCTGCTTGGCCCAGGTTGCGACGGCGCCTTTGAGGCCGGTATTATCGCGGAGGATCCACCCGTCGCGTTCTTCGGCGTAGCGGAGGGGGTGGCGGGTGAACCATTTTATACGCAGCTGGGGGTGGGTGCTGGAGGCGAGGTTGTAGAGGTTGCGGAGGACGAGGATGGCGCTGTGGGAGGCGCCGATTACGCCGATTGTGGGGGGTGAGGAGGTGGGGATTATGGTGGAGAGGAGGGGTGGATTGAGCGCGGGGTCGAGGTGAATTTCCTTGTGTGTAGAGACGGGAAGGGGGCCAGTGGTGGGAGAGGAGCCTGTGCAGAGGACTAGGAGGTCTGTGGTTATAGGGGGCGAGGTGGGAGAGGAGAGATTGACGAGCCAGTTGTTTCCCTTGATATGTTAGCAGTGTTGCTAATATACAGGAGTATATTACTTACTTCTGACCACGATGCATCAGATACCTTTCCCTCTTGCTTATAGACTCCTTTCTTCTTATCTAGGCCCTTGGTAAGCATGATACATAGATCTGCCACTTGAGCAATATGACATGTATCCTCTTGATCCAGCTCCTTCAAATGACTATAAGCATTCGGGCTTGGAGTCTCCTCAGCAATATCTCGAAACGGCTTAACACCCTCAGCATAAGCCACAAACCGCTTCACCTTGGTGTTGCTGCTGTCGGTCAGATCACGTGGCTCCTACCTCAAGGGGGTTCTTACCTGGGTACTTCCCGATAGTACTTGTTTAGACGCCCACCCTGGAACAGATCATCTACCCATAATATAGGCTTCCTATTCTGCTCCAATAGATTCCCCACAACAGCAACTCCTGCTGGTCCAGCACCCACAACCACAGCTTCGTATTTCTTGCTGTTTGGAGGGGTAGCCACTTGGGATAAAAATCTTGAAGTTTGCTGTATTCTGTGCATCTTCTTGAGGGGGAGGGAAAAGCTACGAGATGCCCCCATCCTCATGGGATGAGGGGTGTTTATCAACCACATTGTTTGTTTGGTTGTTTGTCTGTCAATTGGGAGTATCGTTGGTTGAGCTGGACTGATGTAAACAAACCTGTAGTGTGTAGTGGCAAACGGGAGACGGCTTCTCACGGTTGGGTGGATGGCGGAGTACAAGATCGTCAAATTCGGGTATCTTGATAGCCAAGTAGCAGGAAACCCCTCCGTGTACCGTCCCAATGATAATGTGCTATTCAATCCGTTGCGGGATCTCAGCAAATCATTGCTGATGAGCCGTTCGCCGCTAATGTTGCGCCATCCATGGATGCATGTACTGTATATAGTCACGTGACTGTTCTTATTCACTTCTCATTGCTTTCTCTTCCAGATGTCTCACTTCACTATGGAGAGGAATTCGTATACAGTATTTAAACGGGGGGAACTTGTACATGAGCTAAACGATGAAGCCGCTCTCCTATATATGTGTCTGCAGTGTTTACAACACATTACATTTCAAGAACATTTGAAGCGGGAAAGATTTCAGATCGTTGAAACCATGAATATTACCGGCGCATTCTTTAGGACGAGCAAATTACTCCACGCTGGGTTGATCTATGCGACCTAGCGTATTGCAAGTACAAACAAGACGAATCTCATTGGAGAGATCTTCACGCCGTCTTGCGATGCTGCGAAGCATAATAGAAGGCCGAATAAAGGACACCTCCAGCCACGGTCAAAAGAAATGCTGGTATCTCTAGACACGTCCTCCGCTTCGCCCCCGCCATTCGATCTATAATACCGTCCAATCTCTCTGCCATCTTAATATCAGAGAACTCTCTTTTCACTCTTTCTCTACCGGCCATTCCAATGCTCTCCACCTCTTTGTCAGTCAATTTGTGAAGAACTTTGTCCATGACAGCGGTCCACTTCTCGACATCTTCGGGAGGACATAGCCAGCCCGTCTTACCATCCACAACGGTTTCCAACGGGCCACCAGTGTTGGCGGCCAACACTGGAACACCAGCTAGCATTGCTTCAAGAGGTACAATACCGAAATGCTCGTTGGATGGGGTATATATAAGGAGCTTTGCAGATTTGAGTAGCATTTCCTTAAGCATATTCGGTACGGAGAGAAGGAAAAGGACGTCAACATCGTCTGAAAATGTCAGGGCAGTGACAATGGTTGCCGTAGTGGCGGTTTTCAATCCTAGCGATTCTGCAAGGCTGACGAGCTCTTTATGATAGACGACATTCTCTTGAACTCGATTGTCGTAGCCACCTAATAGATATAAACAGAATGAAGAGAGATATTGAACCCAGAGCGACTTACCAGCAACGACTAACCTTACCCTCTTCCTGCCCTGCTTTCCCAAAGCGGCGTAGGCTTTGATAACAAGTCCTATATCCTTCTTCTTCTCAAAACGATTGATACTCAACAAAATATCAACATCTTTCCACGCAGAAACCGAGTCTGCTTCAGAAGTCTTCTCCTTGGTATCAACACATGGATAAACAATTTGCAAATCCTTCTGCCTCACCAAATCCGGAAATACCCGGCCAACAACTCCCTTTGTAAACCCTGAATTGACAGCAATAGAATCTGCAAAACTCATACTCCATTGTTCGATAAAGTCAAAAGGTATCCGGTATGCACGCTTCAACAACGATGTTCGTCCTTGGGCAAGTAGGAGATCCGGGAAGTGACAGTAAAATAATATCCTTGTTTTAGGATATAAATATCGTAACCAAGGCAAGCCGGCGCTCAACTGATCTACAACGAATGCATCGGGTTTGAATAAACTTATTTCGGATGTAAGGTACGCCCAAAGAATTAGATGGAGCTGTCGGAGAATGGCGCATATTATCGTGAATCGAGATAGGATAGAGGCTGGAAATAACCAGTCGCCTCGGACTCGAACATCGAGTGTTCCTATATGAAGGTTAGACAGTGAGAGAATATGTATAGGATTGAACACACCATCTCGAGCTTCTTCAAAGCAATGTTTGGGATCACAGTAACTTGTGAAAATAACGACTTTGTGGCCACGATTCTGCAGTCCCACTGCTGCGTCAATGACTAGTCTTTCAGCACCGCCAATCCCAAGATCAGGATGGAAGAACGCAATATTTTTCTTCTTTTCCGTTGTTGCCATACTGATTGTCGAAAGGGTCGAGAAGCAATTCTCAAGATGACAGTTGTAGCGAAACGTTTTGCCAGCCTCGCGAGGCTCGCGCTAAAATCAAGGCAAGGCCATGCTTGCATGTGAAACCCCAGCCTTGCATTTCAAGGACCAATATCTTGACCTGCAGCTTCTAATAAGCTCTCATCCAAGGACCTGGTAAAACGGTATACATTGAGGCCATTCTATAAAGCTAAGAAGCTACTCAGAAGCTTGAGAGCACGGATTTAGCATTTCATTTTATTGCTAACGCCAGGCCGAGGTCCACGAAGCTAAGAGATGATTACTATTCCCTAACTATCTTCATCTACAACTGACCCTCAATTTGCACCTCCTTGACTCCTATCAATCAACTTCGCAATGGCAGCCCAAACACTCTTCACCCTCCCCGTCCTCTCCTCCCCAACAGCCCATACTTCTAGCGGCTCATTTGTCTGCACCTCTCCATCCCCAAACGTCTACCTCATCACCTTCACCTCCCCACCCGACAACCGTCTCGTAACTTCTTTCTGCCAAACCTTCATATTAGCCCTAGACATTATCGAATTCTCCTACCCCCCAGGCGTCGTTATCACTACCTCCGGGATCCAGAAATTCTTCAGCAATGGCCTTGATTTGGAACATGCACAGGGAACCAAAGGATTCTTTCCTAACAGTCTTTTTGCTTTATTCAAGAGACTATTGACGTATATCATTTCCTATTGATATCGATTGAATTTTCACTAATGAGATAAAGCTATCCCATGCCAACAATTGCCTTAATCAACGGCCACGCCTTCGCCGGCGGTTTCATGCTATCCATGTACCACGATTACCGGATTTTTAACCCCTCACGAGGCTTCCTCTGTCTCAACGAACTCGACCTCGGTGTACCCCTAAAACCACCCATGTCCTCTATCTTCCGTCAGAAAACGACGCCCCAAACATACCGGTCTTTGGTTATTGAAGCCAAGAGGTTTAGTGGGAAGGAGGCTTTGGAGAGTGGGATTGTTGATGGGTTGGGAGGATTGGAAGAGGTTTTGGGGTTTGTGAAGGAGAGGGGTTTGGTTGACAAGCCGAAGATGGGGGTTTATGGCGTGTTGAAGAGAGAGATGTTTAGGGAGACGTTGGGGTATATTGATGGGTATGAGGAGAGTGAGAAGACGGATGAGGAGGTTGAGAAAAAGGAGATGAGAAGTAAAGAGGAAGGAGAGAGTAGGGTTGCTGAGTGGAAGAGGAATGCGGCGAAAGCCAAGCTGTAGAGAAATATGAGAACCAAAGTCTCAACGGTTTTCCATACGTTCATTTTCACGTCCAGAAGATGAACGCGAATGCAATATGCGAATGAACTTCTTAATTTTGGAATTTAAAACGGCCGGCACGTGAAAATTGGAAGTGAAGTTGCTTCCAGGTTTTAATCAAGTTCTTAGACCAAAATGGTGCGAGTGCGCCAGATGAAGTACCCTCAAAAATTGACTACCATTCAAGCCGCGGTGTTGTCGTGCCCAAATTTTTTTTTTTTTTACAAGAATTGAAGACCATCGAAAATTAAAAAACACTGAGACACGTCAAACAAGTACTCTAATCCGGCAAATGCATTTTCCAGCCCATCACACAAAGTCCCCAAAATCATCAGGGACGCATCATACAATAAACAACCGTCGGTTTCAGCGCCGTAATAAGCGGATAACCCCTCGATGTAGCTATCTCCCTTTGTAGCTTCTATCCGCATTTAGGTTAAACTTCTCAGTATGAATTTATAGGGAAAGAACGAACCCTTCGATGTCCGAGCTTCATGCCAATCTTCTGCCTTCAATGCTATATCAGCACTCAATCAAAAGGATATAGGTGAGAGGTAGAGAGGAGAGTATGTACATATCCAACTCATTAATATCCTGCAAGACCTCCCACGTATCAAATCCCGCACCAACCAGTAAATCAAAATAACAATCGATTCCAATACGGATGAGTTCAAACTCGAGAGCCAAGGTTGGCCCGAGTGTTGATAGTTGTCCGAGTGGCATGCTAAGAATCATTTATGATATTTTTGAGGGACTGGGACAGGGGAGGCGGACAGATTTCCTTGCGGACGTGGGATGGTTTGTGGTGTGTTGGCTTATAAGGTACTCTCAGGACGGGAGTGGTGTCATTTCGTCATGCTGTTGTTAAGTTAATGTCAACGGAGTTAATATTTGGCTTTCATGCGGAATCTGAAGAATATAGCTCGGCGATTCGCAATTTAAAGTTCTGTTCAAGGTTCTGTAAGAGGGCAAGTGCGAAGGAGGCGCCTTTCTTCTTAATCTTCGGTGGAGATTCCCACTTCTTCACAAGGTTTGCGGATATTTGCAATTGGGAAAAAGTGGTGAGGCCATTTAAACAGTCGAGAATGAAATCCCGATGCGAGATACTACGGGAATTCCCGAAATTGGTTTACTACTGAGTTGGAGAAGTATTCAACCCTTTCTGCTCCACTAAGAAGGGCGGCACTGTAATGATTCTGGCCAAAGAGAACGTACCATTATCACCAGAAAAAACAAGGTCAGAGCGTTACTTTAACTCTCCTTAGCCAATAGCAAAGAGGAAATCTTCAATTCAGTCCTGAGAAACTTTAAGATACCAATTTATACTTTCCTAGGGTGGCGGGGAAACAAGTATTGCATAGCCTCGCTTCCTCAGACATCGAAGATCTCGCCAACAAGCTTTTCACTAAGGTGCCATAGCTGATCGGCGCGAGCTGGATCTGTGGTATACCCCTCAGTATCAAAGGGTTGACAGTTCCTGAGGAATAATCCTGAATTTCCTGATGAGTAGACATTTAGCATTTGTCCCGCTACCACTCATTGGCAAGAACCTTTCGTTTGCAATGCACGTACCATCTAGTTCAGGATTCAATGCGGCAGCTAAAAGTGTAGAGGATGCAGTTTCGAGGGTTTTCTCGTCTTGAGCAAGATCACCCGAGGGCATTTGCCTTCCTTCGTATTTCTTGTGCAGGATTTTTGCGGATTCACCGAAGGCGGCGGGGCCTGAATCAGTCCTTGTGTGGATGTAAAGTGGTGTTTGAGGCACTGCGAATGAGATAAGTGGACCGTTCCCCAAGTGGGAGACTAAATAGAGCACTCACTTCCAGGCTGTAAGGCAAATACTTCGACTCTATCTTTTAAGTGAGAAGAGAGGTATGTGTTGAATAGAATGTTACAGGTCTTTGAAGACCCGTATGCTATCCACGGATGGTAGTTCTTGCCGTCCTACACAACGAACAAGTCAGAAAAATGACCAAGTAATCATACCTTCAAAATACCAACATCGAAATTATAATCATCAAGCAATGCCTCACTCAGCACATATCCCGTGCTCGCAACATTCACAATTCTAGCATGTGGTCCCGCAGCAAGAACCCTCGGAAGAAGAAGGTTCGTCCACAAGAAATGCCCTACATGATTCTACTACATATATTAGCCCAGTACACTCAAAACCTCAAGTGAACTTCTCACCGTTCCAAATTGCACCTCAATACCCTGTTTAGTAGTCGTATACGGCATCGTACACATCACCCCCGCATTATTAATCAACCCATGAATCTTCTCTGCCTCACCACTTTCCTCCACCTTCTTCACAGCCGCTCTTACGGAGTCCAGATCCCCAAGATCTAAATCGATGAATATAACTTTGATATTACTGTCAATTTCCCGTATGGATTTGATAACTGAAGCGGACCTGGTTGAATTGCGGGAGGCGAGGAAAATAGTCTTGGGTCTGCCGTGAGCTAGGGCTATGGCTGTTGCTGCACCAATACCTCCTTCACTCGTTCCTGTGATGACGACTTAGAGGTGTCAGTTGTTGGAGATAGGAAAGCAAGGTTGGAATGTACAGGTCCTGCCCTCTGAACGGGCGATGCATTCTTTGACGACTTCTTCGCCGGTGGTGTGTTGGTGAAACTTCATATTGTAAAAGCAATAGTGAACTGGCGGAAATATTGGGGTTGAAATCTAAAGGCTTTGAGACAATGTATTTAGTATTGACTATACTAAGAAATGTACCTGGAATGTAGCGACGCCATCATTTATATATTCCAGTAAACGAAGCTGAAGGCCGCCGAAAAAAAAGATCACTATTGGTCACAGGATAATGCGGAGACAAATCATTGGCTCCCCTGTAAGTCAAGACCAATTATACTTTGAAGCCACTTGGCTGTAATGTGGATCTCAAGAAGACTTCTCTTCGAGAATGGCCAAACATAATGCAAGATTGCGGCTATTAGAAAGCCTTGGCGTCTAAAGTCCGCATCTCGCATTAGGACCGAGGGAGCGCTTGCGTCATCCTAATTTAGACTAGGTTCAGGGGCGCCATGGAAATCAATGCTGACTAATGGTGTGCTGATATCGTTCTATTGGTATATGCTGCTACTTCCATGTCATCCTCCGCTCATTCTTGCTCACATAGCCAACGAGGAGACAAAGCGAGCTATGGATTGAAGATCATTACTCCCAATTCATCTCTTATTTTCAATCCCCTTCTACATTCCCCTCATCTCCCATTTCTATGAGATCAATTGACCACAACGTTCAATATGACCAGCCTTCTTCACATGGTTTGTAAAATAACAATAAACAAAGAAGTAAATGAACGAGCCTCAGTTCGTCTCAAATTAGCAAAGCTTGCGCTACGTATAATGTATTGCCAAGCTGGCATCCCACAAACACCAGGAGAAAGATGTGGTATCTCGTAACTCGCGCGCATCGTAATAGAAAAACATGCAAGATGATTAAGCGGAATCGTTTCAAATCCCTTCGTCGTATGTTTTGTGCAGAAAGCCTGTGCTGGGAAGAAACATTGTTCAAGAGGAACGCCATTGGGAATCGTGAAATAAACCAGTCCAGAACGCCAAGTGACCCAAGGGAAGGAGGCTGAATGCTTCTAGAAACAATTCAAGCTTCCCTTCTTCTTCTTCTTGCTGATAGCATTCATCCTCTCCTCCAAATTAGCTCGGGCAATCTCCGCATCGCGTCGCTTTTTCCTCTCCTCCTCAACTTGTAGCATACTCCATCGGTTCTCCTTCTCTGCGCCACCATTCTTCTCTCTCTCTTTGGCCATATCGAGTTCTACCTGCAAATCGCTAGCGCGTTTTCTCCATGCATCACAGTCAGCTTTGACTTTATTGCTTTGCCTCTCTAAGTCAGTAAGGGCTTCTTCGAGAGTTGTTGTAAGTTGCTTTTCGGCGAACAAGTGCTTCTCAATAGTCCGAATTCGAGCTTCTTGATCTTCTTGAATTTGAGAAATGGCGAGATCATTACTGGTAGGTCGTTGAAAGCCGGTTTGAGTAGGTGTAGGAGGAACTGGTACAGAGGCCGCATTGTTAGGCGACATGGAAGACCCCATACTTCCCGGCAATGGCGGTAAGGGGATGGCCGGTGGCGGGGATGGTAATGAGGCGACGGACGCAGACTTGCGTAGGTTGGATGTGGTTGAGTTTGAGCGTTTAGTACCAGGCTCGGTATGAACTTCCTCAAATTTGGCCTACAAAATTAGCGGTTGTGATAAATTAGGAACGCAATTTCGCTTACTTGAAGGGTTGCATATTCTTCCTTAATAGCCTCTAATTCCGTCTGGACCCGAGCATGAGCAGCATTAGCTTCCTCCAATCTCTGATTCCGTTCATTCTGCATGGTGGAGAGACGGTTGTTAGCTTGTTGATGATCGTCAAAGTTTGAGGCCAATTGATCTTCGAGCTCTGAGACGAGCCGCGAGTTCTTCTTATTCTTCGTCAAGAGATCGTTCGCCTCTTTCTCTTTTTCAGCAAGTTTTTCAGAGACGGTGGCATGTTGACTCTTCACAGTCTCGAGCTCTTTCATAACGGCATCATTGATAGCGGAGAGCTCAACAAGATGTCGCTCCATCTCACTGCTCTTCTTCTGCTCTAAAGCCAGAGCTTTCTGATCGGCAAGAAGATCATTGATTCTTTCCTCGAGCTTATCAGTGCTGACATCCAATCCGAGAGCGAAAGCGACTTGGGTTGCAATCTTGGTAAGCTCATCACGAGACTCTGCGAGATCGGCCTCAAGAGTAGCAGTGCTTTGTTGATGCTTAGCTGTGAGTTCGGCCAAACGGGCTTCTTGATCGGCCTGGGAGCTCCTCGTGATCTCGTCAATTTCTCTGGCGTGATTTTCGTGCAGTAATTTGAGACCATCCTGATGAGTCTGAACGACGGTCTCGTGATCGCTAACTTGTTGTTCCAGTCCAGCAATAAGAGTTTTGTGGGCCTCGATTTCTGCAACAGTGAGGTCTCGGGATTTAGTGGCTTCGTCAAGTTGTGCACGAGTGGTAGCATGTGATTGCTCAAGTTCAGCCATACGGGTGGCGCTAGCAGCGATAGCTGCCTTATGCTCTTGGATTTCCTTCTGCAAAGAGTTAACAGCTTCATCGCCAGTAGTCTGGCTGCCAGAAAGGGTCGACATCTGTTGTTCGAGTTCAGTTATCGTTGTCAAGAGGTGTTTCTCCGAGTTCTCCATTGATGCCAGAGCAGATTGGTGTCGACCTTCCCAGTTCGCCAATTCTGCTTCTAGATCGGCAATCTTTTTGTTTTGAACTTCCTTCTGGGCGTTGCTCTCGTCTTGTGCTCTTTCACCACCGGTAGTGGTCGCATTAATTGATGCGCGAAGGCCTTCCACCTCCGAAAGGAGTTCATTCTCTCGTGCAGCGTGAGTCTCCTGAAGAAGCCTTATCTGGTTCTCGCTCTGGAGTAATTGATCACGCATCGTGGAAACCACAGACATGTCCATAGGCGATGATTTCATGCTTGACCGCTCACGAGTAAGGCCAGAAATGATTGTCATCTTCGTTTCCATCTCCTTTTTCACTGCAGTGATATCGGCTTCGAGCTCTTGGACTCGCTCGGAGCGAGTATGAAGTTCGTGCATTGCAGTGTTGAGATTGAGCTCAAAGTTTGCCATAACATCCGGTTCTCTCTCAAAGCTATCAGTAGCGATGTTTCTCAATGAGGCAAATGCCCTGTGAGCTTTGTCAACCATCATGACGTTTTGACTCGATTTACGGCGAATGACGGGTGTCGTCGAACGAGGCGACGTGCTCTCATTCATCTTTGCCTTGGAAACCTCCGTCTTGAGCTCTTCCACAAGGTCAAGCGCATCCATATGTTGCTCTTCCAACTGGGCGTACTTCTCCGCCAGTGCCTTTTGCGCTTGTTCTTTCTCTGCAGCAAGCTTCTTCAAATTTTCTACTTCAACCGCAACAGTCTCGTCATTGGCCACATCTCTGACCACATCCACTGACTCCGACTTCTTTATCGCGGTCTCAGCATCAGATATTTCCATTGTACCAGGTAATTCCCCAGCCGAGGACAATTCCGATGAGAGCGATCGCGAGGATGAAAATTGTCCTCCGTCTTTTAGCTCGTTCACCCTCGCGTCTGCTAAAAAAGAAGTAGGTCTTGTCGTAACCGGCGAGGATACAGACAAAAGGGAGTCTCGTTTGTTTGGATGACGGGCTTCATCAATGGCATCCTGCATCTCCGCCAAAGCGCGAAGGGCTGTTTCGTATTTGGCGGAAAGGTTTTCAAATTCGTTGATCGTGGATTCATGTTCAACCCGAAGATCGAATAGTTCCTGAGTGACATTCTCGAGCTTGTCCTCCACGAACTTGGATTGAGCTGGACTCTGAGGCGGGTAGGATTTGTTCGAGGGTTTGCTGACAGATGCCTCAACCTCAATTGACTCTCCATTATCAACTGGACCATCAATTTCGGAGCGTCCAATATTTTCCTGGTTCGCGACAATAGAACCCTGGTCATCCCCTTCATCTTCGGTCTCCATGATGACGTCTTTGTGGCTTCGCCTGCTAGCGAGGCTTTGTTGTCGTGAATGTTCGATGGCTGATCGTCTTCCATTAACAGTGCTACCATCGCTTTCAGAGTCCTTGCCGTCTTGTTGGATATGATCGAGCTCGTAAAGCAGGTTATCAAGCTTTCCTAGGCTTCGTTGGCGCTCGACAACATGCTCCAGTCGGTCAATCTCTCGCTGCATGAGTTCGGCGTCCTGATCAGCCTCGGCCAGTCGTTCTTCCAGAGTCGATATGTAATCCTCGCAGGCCGCTTCATTCTCACGAACGCGAGCAATTTCCTTTCGGAGTTCCATGACAATTGCAGAATTCTTCTCCTCCCCTGACGTATGACCATCGAGCTTGGCTTCAAGATCGTGCAAGTAATGTTCTGTACTTGATTCTCTATCAATCAGTTTTTGAAGGCGGGCTTGTAGTTGTTGGTTCACAGTCTCGACATAAGCACACTTCGTCTCCTTTTCCAGAAGAATCGTCTCTGTATTTGAAAGAGTTGACCGAGTGCTAGAAAGGGATTGCTCAAGACTCTGAATTGTCTTCTCGTATTCTAGAACGACTTGCTCAACCGCCTCTGCAAACGAGTTTGAGCGATTCAATCGCTCCGTTGCACTGTCCCCCAAAGTTTCCTCGAAAGCCCGATTGTCGGCAAGTTCACCATCTCGTGCCTTTGCCATTTCAGAAATGAGCTTAGCATGTCGTTGACTAAGCGCAGTATAGTTTTCTTGTGTGTCAAGTAATTGATTTTGTAACTCAACTTCTCGTTCGTTCTGCCGCTCAGGCCTCTCGATCGTAGCATTACCCCGGCGATCGCCCCCCCGCTCGGTGCTTCGGATCTGCTCACGGAGAAAAGCAACTTCAGCCTTCAGGCGTTCAATCAAAGCCACCTTGTCGCTCTCATCCGTCACCTGTTGAATTCGTGGCTTGCTTTGAATAGCTCGAGCGCGCTGAGCGTATTGAACCGTGTTTAAAGTTTCGCTCAGATGGAATTCTGCGGGTGTGACACAAGCAATCATATAGGTGATTGCGTTGCCCCCGAGAGAGTCTTGCAGCAATCGAGTAAGCTTGGAATCACGATACGAGACGTGCGATCCAGCCTGGCGTGATGATAGTTGTGAAATAACCTTGCCTAGACTTGCAAGGCCCGCATTGATAGAAATACCTTCCTTTGCGCGCTCTCCTTGGGCACCAGTATTTTTCAATCTCTCACTTCCAGCCAAATCAACGAAGTGGAGTTTGCTATCAATTGTGACCATGGCGTCACCACCGGTCATTGCCTCTAACGGGACCGAAAATCGCTTTTCCGCGCCTTGGGTTGTCTGAAGCTTGCTCTTCCGCTGAACTAGATTTAGACTGAACACAGCATGGGAACGGGACGATTTTGCGTTGATAGCTGTGGAATCGGTCTGTCGGATCATGGACCCGAAGTTGAGCGCAGCCATAAGATCCTCCACTGAGTTGATATCAACCTGATGTAGGCCGGTAAGAAGGATATGTCCCTTCACATCTTCCCGAATTGTGACAGCGCCTCTCTCGTGAAGTGGTACAGTCTCGGGAACCAACAGATCCCGCAGTTGCTCATTGTAGATCTCAACATAAGTAGCTTTTAGAGTCCAATTCCTCTCTCCTGATTTTGCCATCATTGCAGCAGCATTCACAGAGTACCTCATCGGTGTTCGCAACCCGGACATCGAATTTCGATTGCTTGGCGCCTTTCCACCATCCAGTTTCTCGAATAATGCTGCTGCTGCCCGTGGAATGACACCTGACACAACATACACATTAGCTCCAGATCTTCAGCTTAGATCGGCGAAATCAAGCACCGCAGTGGAATGCTAGTATCGTGAGCTCAGAAATGGTTACTTACCCATGACATCCAAATCCCCCTGCTCAGCAGGACCAGAAGTTCCCATAGTGTAAGATTTTCCAGCTCCTGACTGACCGTAAGCCAGCATGGAAACGTTATAACCTTGAACAAAAGCATTCGTGCTCTCGATCAAATAATCCCAAACTCCTTCTTGCGTGACATCTTCACCAAAAACTCTGTCGAACACGAAAAGTTTACGCCCTTGAGGAGAATCGATGGCTAGACTTGTGGGGGAGGTAACCTGGACCATGGATCGCTGAAATCTTTGCGGGATGAGTTCAAACCCAGGATCTGTCGACTTAAGTGGTGGTCGTACGCGGACGGCTGTGGCATATTAGCACGTTGCCGTATACATAGATAGGGGAATGGTGGAACATACCAACTTTAACAGAAGTCTTGCCATCCTCGTCTGACGCCCTGCTTCCTCCTCCAGCCTTGCTCGTCATACTCATTCGACTATTCGTCCTCGGAGGTCGCATCATAGCACTCACCGGCCTCGAGGGAACACCCGAAGGCGATTCAGGCGGAGAGCTTGCCATCGCTCTATGAGATCCTTCGTTGCGACAAAATGTGGTGTGCGTGAGGTTATCGTGTACGTTGCGTGTCCAAAATTTCGGTAGTAATCTAGTGCAAGTAGAACAAAAAGGAAGGTATGTTTACAAAGCAGTGATCATCTGTCGCAGATTGTAAATAGAACAACCCTTTGCGTCTCCTATTGCCACCAAGGGTGACCCAGAAAAAAGGCAAGCGAACGCGTCGCTTGTTGATGGTCTCGGGTGATCGATAAATCTTATTCGACCTTGGCAAAGAAATCCCGGCCACAATGGTTCTACGCGTCTAGATGGCGAGATATTTTCGAATTCGAGGGTTGGTGGATGGAAGGTAATTTCAAGTTTTATTTCAGAATCAGGATTACATGTCAAAGAAAGGGACGGGCAGGGTGAAGAGGGACAGAGGAGATTGCGACTGAGCGAACTTTCTGCTGGTACCGGACAAGGGTATTTTTCACGCACAGGGTAGCAGGGTAGTAGGGTAGAATAGTGGAGAGGGATTTGGATTTTGGGCGGAGAATTGAGGTTGGACTGGTTGGACTGGTTGGACTTGGTTGGGCCGAAGCGAATGGGCGACGGCATTTTTAATCCCATCCCAATATGGAGGAGTCAAGGGGAGGCGCTCAGGGGTTAATTCAGGGGAGCGCTGGAACTAATCCAATTTGAGCTATTTAAGTGCCCGGCCGAATTCCAACAGGGGCCTATATACTACCATAATGTTCCTAGGAGATAAAAGGGTCAGAGCCTTCTTTCAGCACACTCGAGATACGGAATACTCCGTACTGTTACTGTTAATCACCTTTCGAGAACTGCAAGAACTGAAAGAAGCATTCTCTTCTTTTCAAAAGTCTTCCAAAAGCCATAGAGTCTCCAGCAGCATTCAATCAATCTCTCACTGACTGGATGCTGGTATCTGTCGGAAACCGACCAGGTGGGTTCACTTGCATGATAATTCTCCTTCCACCTATGCATGCAGTGCAAAAGATTCCGACCGCCTTGTCTGCAGTGATCTCCAGATAATAGATAACAAAATCCCCAGGATCACCCTTCTATATTTGTTCCTTGACTCCTCTTCCGAAACCTCTCCAAAACCTCAAATTCATAAGACCTTGATATGTTATTATATATTATATTTTCTCAAAAACTTTCAGGTAGACCATGGACTAAGGTTTTACGCATATCATAGGCTAGGACTGTTGCCCAAATTAACAGCAGCCCAGGCCACCGCAGTTGTCCCTTTAGGTTCGTTTGAGAGAACTCTAAACATGTCCATCCGGTGGATCAGAGTTTTGACGGTCGTGCTAGAGGATATGTCGACCAAGCCCTCGTTCACTCCTTCAATTTGCTTCGAGCCCGAGAAGTCTGCTAAGTTAGTACACAACACGAGAAATGTCGTAGCACCTCCGCCTACTCCCACCAAGAACAAAACGACTCCAGACGATCAGCGAGTACGGCATGGCTGCCCACGTTTTTCCCTAGTAAGCCTCGCCCCTAAACGCGACGCAGACCGGGGAAATTGACGCGAAAAGGAGTAGTGAGTAGATTACCAATCCAAATTTGGTCTGAATACGTTTCAGATTCCCGCACAAGACCCCAAGGCAAGCCTTCTCTTCTATAATCGTTCAGCCTCGCCGCCTCCTTTGATATACAGAGAACTAATTTTAGGGCTGGAGCAAATTGCAATGCATTATATAGAGAAATCATCTGCAACAAATACACTTGATGGCTCGGCTCAAAGTCAAGGAGAGCAAGGGATCATCCGGATTCGTCCTTCCTCACCGTGGGGGGTTCTAGGGTGGTATCAGAGGTCCTCGGCATAACCTGCAAGCTCACATGGTCTCACTCATCACTTGAAAGATCGGACGACAACATCTCTATTACATCGCATGGACTTTGCATAATTCGAAGGAGGATATGCCCGAGATGTCCGATAACGTGAAGATCCTTCGACTCTTTGACCTTCAAGAGAGAGCCTCGCCTCGGCGGCCCGCTGACTGGCGACGCGCGAGCAACCCGCAATGTTTACGGCGAATTGACACAATCAATGAACGTCTGATCGCAACGCAAGGAAGGATAAATCCTATAGTTACCTGACAAGTATAGACAAAGCGTCCGCATCCTTATCATAATGACAATTCGTGTTGGTCACAGGAGGCTGGAAGCCCGCAAAAAATTTCAACAACCCCACCGATCTACTTAGTACAACTATTGAAATTGTTTGCAGAACGCAACGCTCGAGCGTTCCGCCGTCATGAGGCCTTCAACAGGCATGCATAAGTAATGTCTAGAATCCTTCGATCTTCACAAGTGCCGAATCAACGGCAGAGGGATGGGTAAAAAGCAACGACAGGAAACTACAGTGTGATATCATGCATAGGAACAACGTCCGGGCGTACATGTGCATGGCCCTCGGCTGTTCTTGCATTTAGCTGATTTTCTTTCCTTCAATGTTAACCTCTCGTTCCTCTTCAAAAGAATGTCTAACATCCATGGCTTCGCGATGGATTGTTTCCCAGCATCTACTACTTACATTGAATAAGAAGAGGGGAATAGCGGATGCGTATGTATGAAGATTGCAATGCGCAAGCACAACATTTCTCTTTTTAATACCAATAATTCCCCCACTCTCTATGAATAGCTCGAACTCTACGACTAAGGTAGCTCGAAATGAGTCATTACTAGGTTACATTTTATCTTTATGAACTTCGTTCTCTGTACCTAGGTAGCATTTGTTCAAAATTATATATACTAACCAAACTTTTGGGGTTTTGGTTCTCATTCTATAGTGTCATGCTGGCCAGTTAAGATTGCATTGTAACCTTTTCGCAAAAGCATCAACCTTGAAGAACTTTATGAGACGCCAAAAATTATATAATTTTCCCCTTTCAAAACTTCGAGAATTCTATTCTTCGTGCTAAGACCTGTATGGCCTCAAGTGCGTCAATGAGAATTCAGCCTCTACGCACGAAAGCAAAATTTAGGACCTCACAGAGCTATTCAGCCCACAATGTCCCCACCACTTCCTCTAGACCCTTCAAGTTATCAGTGGAGGCAGTCTTCAACGTCCGTATGGCAGCGCAAAGCGCTGTCAAGCGAATGCTTATGGATACCAAGACCAAAGGACATGCACGAGATGTTTGTAAGCGGGTCATTGGTCCTATACGCATCCATCGCGCAATCCTCCTTATTTTCAGCCGCGAAAAGGGCTTGGAGGCGTTTACGCTATGATAGCCCGGAACTTGTGGCCAGTGGAGCTTTTGACGAGGACGGGAATGCAGCCATGAAATATACGATTCCGAAGGATAACCAGGACGTAGATGAATGGGTTGATCAAACCCTACTATTCCAACATGGACCTCAAAGAATGAGATTCGAGACTTTGCGGGAGGAGATAATGCAGATGAAAGCGGGGCTTGATTCTCATAAAGCTTTTTTATTTCTTCATGGAGATTCAGAAAGCGGTGATAGCGATGTCACCAAGAATATCGATTTCATTCTCAACGTTGACCATCAAGTTACAGATGGGATAGGTATCAGAATCGTTCTAGGTCGATATCTATCTCTGTTAGCCACGGAGCTTGGTCAGAGAGACCTTCCAAGGGAAGTCCAAACCTGGGAGAGATCTTTTGAAAATCTGTCGCCATCATGGATCACTATCATGCATGAGGAACAAGTTCTCACAGGAACAGAGTATGAGAGAAATGCGGAATTGAACAAGGACATTATACTCCACAAATTGGCAAGTGGCTTCTCTATTTGTCTCATATGTTATATATCTTTTCCTCTACCCTCATAGTTTTCGAACAAATTTTAAACAATCTGCAAGGCGCTGCAAAACCCTACTGGCATCGCTTGATCGCCTCGTGGTCCAATCCCTCCCCCATTCCACGATTTAGCAATATTATTTATTTACTGAGATACAAACAGGCCAAAAACCCAGGCCTACCACTGCTTCGCCCATCACAAACACCCACACAGAAGACGCACTTCCTCACCCTAACAAAACATCAAAGCACCCATCTCGTGCAAGAAGTCAAGCGCATAACCAGTCCAAATGCAAACATAACCCACCTAGGACATGCGGCTATGGTCCTTGCCCTATTACGATCTCAACCATGGTCCCAAACGTCCTCTCAAGCGCTATATTCCCCTTGCTGGCTCAACGGCCGCCGCTATCTGCGCTCTAGCACGGCAAGTCCGATTCCTACGAAATCTTATATCCCCGTCTGTGTATCCTTCGCTCCTGTCATTTTCACCGATCTCCAGAATTTCAGCTTGCCTCAAACAGCCACAAAATCGGAGATCAGAGCAACACTTATCAACGCATGCCAGATGGCTACAGCCGAATATTCGAAGATTAGGAGAAGAAAGAGTATATTACCCGAATCTATAGCTTTACCGGAGGAGTTAGGGAGGAAAATGTGGGAGTACGTGTTCTGCAAGTCGTGTTTCTACACCTGCCCCTTGTTTTAGAAACATCATTGATCGCCAAAACAGAGATTCACAGAACAAGATATCCGAGAGATCGATATGCGAGTCATCAAACGTGGTTCGGGAGACGATCACACCTTTGACTGCAGATCCGGTAGGTTTCCAAACGCTACATGGGTATGCGCAGAAAATGAAACTAATCGCTATGTACAGTTCTTCCTCAGCGATGGTATAACGGAACAATACATCGATCACGAGTACTTCTGTGCTGACCCGGCTTCGTCGGCCAGGCGAAAGATGTTTGATGTTGATGACATTAAATTTGCTGCTAGTGCGGAAAGGAATCTGTGAGTGAGCTCGTCTTTCATTAGTTGAATCGTGGCTGACGAATTGAAGGATTATTCGGATGAGTAGTTGGAAGGGTAGAACGACGATAGTAGGGGAATGGAGAAGTTGTGACTATGATCAAAACATGATTGTAAAGTTTTTAGAAGATGTTGTTGCGATTATGCTATCACTCATAGACGAATGAATTTCACTCGAGATTAAGAATGAACACTCGATTGTGAGGTATTTCGGGGATCTTAATTCTTCCAATACTTCAAAATCAATCTTCTGCAGTATCCATGTTATCCAGCGCCCCTTCAGCAATCAGTTCGTCAATTTTCTCCATCATTTCTTCCTTCCACCTCTCATACTCTTGCTTTTTGTCCTTACTCCAGAAATCAAATAAATCTAATTTCATCGTTCCCATTCCCGGATTTCGACGTGACCTTCTCCTCTTCCTCGGCCCTTCCATCTCCTTGTATTCTTCCTCATCTTCTTCAGAATCCTCTTCTACCTTCCC
>Ga0182030_10004813_pt1 | contig 28834 bp, 35 predicted proteins | sample 812S3MmetaG_FD_121299 | JGI IMG/M metagenome (GOLD analysis project Ga0182030, IMG submission 121299) | Permafrost microbial communities from Stordalen Mire, Sweden - 812S3M metaG (Illumina Assembly) | ecosystem: Environmental > Terrestrial > Soil > Wetlands > Permafrost | place: Sweden...
CGGCCTGCATGTCCATCCCGGTCGCGAGCACGCCGGGGAGGTTGTGGTCCTCGACATCGGGATCCCGAGTGCGCTGCGCGCGGAACCGCTGGCATGGTTAGCCGGTCCGAGCACCGCCGCCGGCATCCCCCCCAAGGCGGCCTCCGGTGAGAAATACGGTGCGGGTGCCGTATTGGTTGTCGCTGGCGCTCCCGGCATGACCGGCGCAGGCGTGCTGTGCGCCCAGGCGAGCCTGCGGGCCGGCGCGGGTCTGGTGGTCGCCGCTGTGCCCTCTGCAGTCCAGCCGCTGATGGCGCCCATGATGCGCGAGGTGATGTGTGCACCGGTCGCCGACGATCAGGGCGCCCTGGGGCCGTGCTCGGTGGAGGACGTCGTGGTGCAAGCCCGGCGCACGACTGCGATTGCGCTCGGGCCCGGCGTTGGCCGCCAGGCGGCGACCATGCACGCGGTGCTGAGCCTGGCCGAACAGATCGCGCAGCCGATGGTTATCGATGCCGATGGTCTATGGCATTTGGTCGGACACCTTGCCGTTGTGCAGGCGCGCTCGGCACCGACGGTGCTCACACCCCATGCCGGGGAAGCTGCGCGACTGCTCGGGTGTGCACGTTCGGAGGTTGACGCGGACCGTCTGGCCGCCGCACTCAGTCTGTGTCATCAAAGCGGCGCCGTGGTCGTGCTCAAGGGCCCCGGCACGATCGTGTGCGGCCCGGAAGGCCGGGTGTTCATCGCCGACCGGGGCGGGCCCGAGCTGTCGACGGCGGGTTCCGGGGATGTACTGACCGGGATCATTGCAGCGGCGCTCGCCAAGGGCATGGATCCGACTCACGCCGCGATTGCGGCGGTCTGTGCGCACGCGTCGGCTGGGCAACTGACGGGTTTTGGGGACGGCATGGTGGCGGGGGACCTGGTGCTGGCGATCCCCGCCGCGATCCAGGCCGCGCGCGCTCAGGCCCGTGAGGGCGAGCGGTGATCGGAACGATCGAGCGGGCGCATGCGCGGATTGATCTCGGTGCCGTTGCGCACAACGTGCGCCGCGTCGTGGAGGCCGCCGGGACGTCCCGAGTGATGGCGGTCGTCAAGGCTGACGCATATGGGCACGGTGCGGTCGCCTGCGCTCGGACGGCGACCCAGGCGGGGGCGACGTCGCTGGGCGTGCACACGGTCGCCGAGGCCGAGCAGCTGCGGGCGCACGGGCTGGCGGTGCCGGTGCTCGTGATGGGTCCACTGATCGGTCCCGAATGGGGGCGTAGTGCCGCAGCCGGGGTCGAGGTGGTGGCATGGACCCCCGAGGGCGTGCGTGCGGCGGCCGAGGCCGGTGTGGGGGGGGTCCATTTGGAGCTCGATTCGGGCATGGGGCGCCTGGGGGCCCGACCGGAGGCTCTTGGGGATCTCGTGCGGGCGGCAACCGGTGCTGCGGTGCCCGTCGTGGGGATCATGAGCCACTTCGCGACCGCCGATGATCGCGACGGGGAGCAGGCGGGGTTCTTCCGCGAGCAACTCGTGCGCTTTCGGTCGGCGGCCACCGGTCTGCGGGCCACGTTTCCCGAGGCGCGGATCCATGCGGCCAACTCGGCCGCGACGTTTCGTGATGCGGACGCCCGGTTCGACATGGTGCGTTGCGGAATTGCGCTCTACGGCTGCTCGCCGTTTCACGAGGATCCGTCGGTGCTCGGGCTGAGGCCGGTGATGAGCGTGGTCTCCTACCTCGCGATGGTCAAGACGATCCGCTCGCGCGACAGCGTCGGATACGGGCGCACGTGGCGTGCAGAGCGCGGGACCCAAATCGGTCTGGTGCCGGTGGGATATGGGGACGGTTACGCCCGCGCGCTCGGGAACAACGCCGAGGTCTTGGTCAACGGCCGCCGCGTGCCGGTAATCGGAGCTGTCTCGATGGACCAGTTGACGGTCGAGCTCGGGCCCGAGGGTACCGAGAGCGTGGGGGCTCCAGTGGTCCTTTTGGGTGCGCAAGGCGATCAACGGATCACGACCGAGGAGTTGGCCGAGCGCCGCCGAACGATCAACTACGAGATCACCTGCGGCGTCGGTCAACGCCTTCCGCGGGTGTACGTGGGGTGAGCATCGAGCGCTTGCGCGCGCCGCTCGCCGCACTGGGCGACAACGCATGGATTGTCGGTGGTGGTCTGCGTGATGCACTCGCGGACCGACCGGTTGCCGACGTGGATATTGCGATCAGTGGTGATCCCGCGCGAGCGGCCGAGCGCCTCGCACGCGCCCACCGGGCCAGTCGGTTTGCGCTGTCGGCGGCGTTCGGCGCGTGGCGTTTATCCGGCGGCAGCCTCCCGGTTCAAGTCGACATCACCCCGATTCAAGGCGGCAGCCTCGCCGCCGATCTCGCGGCACGGGACCTGACGGTCAACGCGATGGCGGTGTCGGTGCTCGGCCCAGGCGAGATTATCGATCCCCACGGGGGTCTCGACGATCTGGCTGCCCGTCGGCTGCGTACCGTGACTCCGACGGCGTTCCTCGCTGATCCGGTCCGCGTCCTGCGGGCGGCGCGCCTCGCCGAGCAGCTCGGATTCACCGTTGAGCCCGACACCGTCCGCTACGCACGCGATGCGTCGTCGCAGCTGTGGTCGAAAGCCCCGGAGCGGCTCCGCGACGAGCTGTATCGGATGCTGTGCCTGCCGCGGGCGTGGCAGGCACTGGGGCAGCTCGATCGGCTGGGCGGGCTCGGGGCGCTGGTTCCCGAACTGGAGGCGTCGCGTGGGCTCGATCAAAGCGAGTACCACCACAAGGACGTGCTCGGCCACACGCTGGAGGTCGTCGAGTCTCTGTGCGCGCTGCGCGATGACCCGGGCGCGGTGTTTCGCGGCGACGGTGCCGCGGTTGCGCGGATCCTCGATGAACCGCTGGCCGATGGGCTGACGCGCGGACAGGTGATGGTGCTCTCGGGTCTGCTGCATGACATGGCCAAGCCGGCGACCCGCGGTCAGCTGCCGAACGGACGCGTGACATTCCTGGCGCACGATCGCGTGGGTGCCGAGCGTGCGTCCGCCCTGCTCGCGCGCCTCCGAACCGCGACACGCGTTCGCGATGCGGTTGTGATGTGCGTTGCCCAGCATCTGCAACTGGGCTTCCTCGTCCACCGACAGCCGCTGTCGCTGCGCCGGATCGACCAGTACCTGCAAGCGACGGCGATCGCACCCGTCGAGTTGATCATCCTGACCGTGGCCGATCGTCTTGCGACCCGGGGCACGCGGTCTGCCGACATCCAGATCACGCGTCATCTGGATGTCGCGCGACAGGTCATGCGCGCGCACCTGAGCCTGCGCGCGCGCGAGCCAATCCGCTCGCCGATCCCCGGTGACGTCCTGGCGCGTCGCCTGGAGCGTTCTCCGGGGCCGTGGTTGGGAGAGGTCTTGGCCGCGATTCGGGTTCAGCAGTTGGCAGGACCGACGACCGAGCGGCGCGCGATGGCGGTTGCGCAGCTCTGGTTGCGTGAACACCCTGACCCCGAGGGGCTGAGCTGATCCGGTGCTCACCCGGCAGTGCGGGTCGTCTGGTTGGGGGCCTGCGGCTGCTGCGATCCGGGTAAGGTGGCACTCATGGTTCGGCTGACGCGCATCTACACCCGGCTTGGCGACGGCGGTGACACGCACTTGGGCGATCTGACGCGTGTACGCAAGACCAATGCACGGGTCTGCGCGTGCGGGGATGTCGACGAGGCCAACAGCGCGATTGGCGTCGCGCGCACCCACCGACTGCCGGATGAGCTCGACACTCGGCTGGCTGCCGTGCAGAACGATCTCTTTGATCTCGGGGCAGATCTGTCGGTTCCCGGGCCACCGGATGCGGGCGGCTCACCCCGGTTGCGGGTCACGGCGGCCCAGGTCACGCAACTCGAGCGATGGTGCGACGCCGTCAATGACCCGCTCGCGCCACTTGGCAGCTTCGTCTTGCCGGGTGGGTCGCCGGGGGCAGCAGCGCTGCATCTGGCGCGGACGATCTGCCGGCGCGCCGAGCGCTCGGTGATCCTGCTGGCCGATCAGGAACAGGTCACACCCGAGGCGATCCAGTACCTGAACCGGCTCTCGGACCTGCTGTTCATCCTCGCTCGGGCATGCAACGCCGACGCGGGTGGCGATGTCCTGTGGCACCCGGGCGGTGGCGCGGGCGCGGGCGCTCAGTAGCGGCGGGCTCCGCTGTAGGTCATGCGCCATGGTGCGTCATAAAGGGACGCGACGCTCACAACCTGGCCGGGTCCGGGCGCATGGATGAATTCTCCCGCACCGAGGTAGAGACCGACATGGTCGACGACGCCGGCGTCGTCGGTAAAGAACACGGCGTCGCCCGCGCGCAGCGCGAGCGGGGTGATGTGCGTGCCGGTCGCGTAGAGACCGGCAACCGTTCCCGGGAGCGCCACACCCTGGTCCTGGTAGACGGTCTGCACGAGTTGGCTGTCGTTGAGGCCGTCGGGACTGTCGGCGGAGCTCGGCGCGCCCAAGAGACTCAGTGCGGCCTGGGCGGCGGCGGGGCCCGCGGTTCCTGGGGCCGGTGCTGTCGGTGTGAGCGACAGCAGCTGGTCCGAGGCAGCCGTGATCACCGCGGTGCTCGGGTTGCCCCCGAGATTACTGAAATAACGGTCGACGTTGGACTGCCAGTTGCTGTTGAGGTTCATCGGGTCGTTGGTGACCCCGAGCGGTGCCCATCGCGCCTGGATGAGCGCGATCGTCACGAGTCCGGTTCCGCGGTAGAGCGGGCCTCCCAGGGTGTTCGCCGCCGCTTGGATCGACGCACTCCAGCTCGGGAACGCGAGGTTCGGGCCAAGCCCGAAGGGATTATGGATCGCCTGGGCCGGTCCGTAGGTGCCAAACGAGGTCTCCGCGCCGGTGATGGCGACCAGCAGGCGCGGGTCGATTCCAGCCGCTTCGCCGTCCGCGACGAAAATCGCACCGAGCCCGGTCAGGGGGCTGTTCTGGGAGCCGAGAAACGCATCGATCGCCACGGCGGTCGGGCCGGCTGCGGGCAGGCTACTGCCGTTGAGCGCCGCCACCAGCGGGGGGCTCTCGGATGCGAGGGTCAAGGTCGAGGTTGTCCCGTCGCTGACGGCCTGGGCGTCGGCCTGTGCCTGGGCGGCGATCAACGCTTGCAGTCGATCTTGTTGGGTGGCCAGTCGTGCAACCAACGCCATCTTTTGCGTCTGGAGCCGTGCCTGCTGGACGGTGAGTGAGGCGATCGCGGCGGGAGCGGTCGCCGAGAATAGGCTGGTGCGCACGGATGCGAGGTCGACCGAGGCCGCATCGATCAAGTCCTCGGTCGTCAGGACCTGTGCCTGGGCGGCCTGCGCCGAGGCTGTTGGCGGCACGGCCACCATAGGAGCGGAATTCGCGGACCCCGGGGATCCCTGGGCCTGCGAGACGAGGGCGACGGGCGCGGCGAGCAGCGCGACCGCAAGCGCTGCGGCCATGCGGGAAGACGTGATGCGTCTGTTCGGCATACACACTGCGTATCGCCATGTTTCAGCGCAATCTTGAGCCCCACGGGCGGGTGTTGTCGTGGAGTACGCTCAGGGCATGCCGATCGCCGTGCTGCTCGCCGATGCGGGGGATACCCGGGACGCCGTCGGGTTATTTCTCGCCGGGCTCGGCTGGACCACCGTGCCGCTGACGCCGGATGCGAACGAGATCCGCCGTGCTGTTGGGCGGATTGCCCCGGAGTTGGTTGCGGTCGACTTTCGCGGCCGTCCCGAAGAAGCCGCGGCATGCGTTGCGGAGCTCGCCGGTGCGGCGATACCGATTTACCTGTTCAACGCGCCCGAGCACTTCGCCGCGGAGTCGGGCGGGGTTGTGCATGCACTGGGACCCCAAGATGTGCCGCGTGCGCCGGGAACCCCGACGCACGCGCACGAAAACTAAGGGCGGACCGCTCCATCGGGGGTCGGCATCGCCGACAGCGGCGTGATCTGTACGACTGTGCCGGTGTGAGGCGCCTGGATGATGTCGCCGCCGCCGATGTACATCCCCTCATGGGCAAGGCCGTAGAAGAAGACGACGTCTCCCGGCTGCAAATCGCTGAGTGGGACCTGGGGGAACATGTCGTACTGGGCAACGGTGTAGTGCGGCATCGACAGTCCTGTGCTGTGCGCATACGCATACGCGACCAGTCCGGAGCAGTCGAATCCGGACGGCGATTCGCCACCCCACACGTACGGAACACCCAGGAACTTCTCCGCCTCGGCGACCGCCGCACTGTTGCCGGCGCCGGATGGCACCGAGACTGGCAGGGATCCGCCACCGGTTGAGCTGCTTGAGTTACTCGATGTGCTCTGCGAGCCGGTCTGCTGGGGCGCCTGCTGGACTTGTTGGGCGGCACGCGACGCCGTCACGGCACGCGACGCCGCCAGTGCCTGCGCGCGCTGCGCGGCGGCCGCGCGGGCTTCTGCGGCAGCTTGCGCGTTGATCGCGTTGCGCAGGCTCGCCTTCGCGCTGGCAAGGACGTGCTGCTGTTGCTGCAGCAGACCCAGGACCTTCGCGCGCTCCTGGCTGGCGGCAGTGACCTGGGCAGCTGCGGTCTTCTGGGCGGCGAGCAGTTGCACGCGCGCCTGCTTGAGGTTGCTCAGGCTGCTACGGACCCCGGACACGACTGCGCCGTCTTCGTTGCCGACATGTTGCACGAGGGTCATGGTGTCGACGACCGACGTGATGTTGCCGCTGGCCAGCAGGACCTCGATGGCGTTGGGCTGCGGCGTCGCGTACAGCTCGCGCAAGCGAGTTGCCAACACGCCTTCCGACGTCGCCAGCTGCTTGGTGTTCGACTTAATCGCAGCCGTGTTCTCAGAAATCTGCTGGCGGGCGGTCTGCAGATGCCACTCGGCGCCGTCGTAGTTGTTGACGGCCGCATCAGCTTGATAGTTGATGGCGTTGAGCTGGTTCTGGAGCTGGGCAACCTGTGCCTGCTGGCCCGAAATCGACGACGACTGGGCCATCGTTACAACCGGGATGATCAAGCCAAGGCTAAGACCAGCGATACCTACGAGTGCGGCGCGACGCCGAGTGAGAGTGGCGCGATCAGCTTGGATCTGCGCGGCTCCTTGTTCGGGAGCGGGACCGTGGCCGTGGGAACGACCAACCGCGTGCAAGCTATCAACACTCTGGCGAAGGTCAAGAGTTGCGGTCCGCCATTCACGCCGAATCGGGCGATTGCCATCCGGGGATCGCTCGGACCCGACAGGCGTTGGCATAACCCCTGCATCTTGCTACCTGAGGCTGAGATGCGCCATTGCGAGTGGGATTGGGGAAATTCCGCGATGGCCAGTTTCGGCGGACGGAGCGTACCTGCGCCTGGCCGATAATCCGGGAACGTTAAGACTTCGCAAACGCGAAGTTCTGTGACGGCGATTCTGGCCATTGTGTTAATTTCTCTTCAAGAGTCGCGGAGGAGAGACCGATGGCAGGCGATGGTGGGCGAGTGACCCTGGATGTGTTTTCCGACGTTGCATGTCCGTGGTGCTTCGTGGGCCTGCGAATGATTCAGCGCGCGCAGGAGGGGTGGGACGGTCCCCAGATCGATGTTCGCTGGAGAGCATTTCAGCTCGCGCCCGACAACCCGCCGCGCGGGCGCCCGTTTCGCGAGGTCATCGAGGACAAACTCGGTGGCCCGGCGGGGTATGCGCAGATGAGCGCACGACTGGCGGCGATCGGCGCCGAGGTCGGGATCCCGTTTGCGATTGACCGCATCGGTGTCAGCCCGAACACACGCCTTGCGCACAGGGTTATCGCCCAGGCGCGTCTGAGCGGAGATCCGGATGCCGTCGTCGAGGCGCTCTTCACGGGCTATTTCTGCGAGGGCGTCGACATCACCGATCCGGATGAGATCGTCGCACTGTTGCGTGCACACGGTGCGGATCCGCACCCCGAGCAGCTGGTTGCCACGGCTCAGGTGGGTGAGGCGGACGCGTTGGTCGAGGAGGACCTGGCGATCGGGGCGCGCATCGGGGCGAGCGCGGTGCCGCTGCTGATTGCCGATGGGACGCGCGGGATCGTCGGGGCACAGCCGCCCGAGGCGATTCGCCGTCTCGTGCTCGGGACCGAGGCGGCCAGCTAGAGGAGCACGTGCTCCCGCGGGAGGTTCGCCGGGTTCCTGGTGCTAGTCCGGGGCGTTCTCCGGTGTGGCCTGGCGCTCTTGTTCGCGTGCGATCGACTCTTCGAAGCGGCGCAGCACTTCCTCGGGGACGGGCCCCGAGGGAATGTCGTCCTCGGGCTCGGTCGCTGCGCCGAGAGGATCCTCGATTTCGGCCGCACCAGTGTCTGCGGGCAGGTCGCGATCGGGAGTCGGCACGGCCTCCAGCGGTCCGGGAATGATCGCGTGCGAGCGCCCGGGGTCTGTGGCCCACGTGCCCAGATCGTCGTCAGCGTCCGGCACGAGGTGGGTAATCGAGGCCGGCATCGCGGTGAGGTCGGCAATCGGCCCTGTCGAGACGACGACCCCTTCGCGTTCCACAATTACCCGGTACTGGCCTGTCGCATCGCCGTGCATGCCCCCGAGCCGATCACGTTCGTCTTGGGCGGCGATTTGGGCGTCGCGTTCGGACCGGTGGCGGCTGACCTCACTGCGCTGCGCTGCGGACGAGCCGGTCTCGCCGACGATGACTACGGTGTAGCGCTTTCGGAACATAGGCCTCAACAAACGGGGTGACCGGACGCGGGCTTCGCGACCGGGGGCGATCGGGGTGAATGGATGCTACCGGGGCGCCACGTCGCGTCGCCATGGGTTGTCGTCGCACAACGCAGGCGTGCTCGACGGCGCTGGCCGATGCGCACCAGACGTTGCCGCACTCACCATATCGCGGGCACCGGGGCGCCGACGGGCGGGACGGATCCAATGGAGTTGCTGTGCGCCCAGGCGGGACCGCGCGCGGTCCCGCCTGGGCGCGTTACTCGCTCGGTCGTGTGCTGCGCTCGCGTCGGCGCGTTTCTTCCCGGGCGATCGCTTCTTCGAAGTACCGGATCACCGACGCGGGAACGCGTCCCGATGGGACGTCGTCCCATGTCGATGAGATGACCTGTAGCGCGGGTTGCCGGCTCGTCGGCGAGTCGTCAAACGCGACGCGCGGGGCGATGGCTGCAGCTGCCGATGCGGTGTCGGACATGGGTTGCTCCCAGGCAACGGAGGGGCGGTTTCATTGATCTTCGCACTCGCCTCGGACAGTCCTGCCCGGCCCCGGGCTTTGGATTGCGACCCACCGCGCGTTCGCGTGCATTGTGAGCCTGCTGGGGGTGTGGTTCGGTAGACAGCTCCACACTTACCCAGGAGGCTCACCCCATCACGCGGGTGTCAACAACGCGGGTGGGTACGACACCTAGGCGCTAAACGAGTCTCCGCAGGAGCACGTTCCGGTCGCGTTGGGGTTGTTGATGCGAAAGCCTCTGCGCAGCAGTCCCGACTCATAGTCGATAACCGATCCGGTCACATGGATGGCGCTCTTGAGGTCCATCAGGATGCGCACACCGTTCGAGGTGACCTCGCGCTCATCGGGGCGGGGAGCGTCATTGAGGGGCAGCAGGTCGAGCTTGTATTCGAGCCCCGAACAGCCGCCGGCGAGAATACGCAGCCGGACGCCAGCTTGCGTGCTGAGGCGGGCGGCCGAATCACAGACGTAGGCGGCGGCGTCGTCGGTCATGCTGACAATCCCGGCCTCGACCCCTGCCGCTTGCGCGGCGCGTGCGGCGCGTGCGCGTTCGCGTGCGGCGGACTTCTTCTGCTCGAGCGTGAGCAGCGGAGCGGCAGCGTTCTCAGCCATATCCCATCACCTTCATCATGAAGCGACCTTCCTCGGTCATCATCTCGGGACTCCAGGCCGGTTCCCAGACCCAGCTGATGTCGATTCCCGTCACGCCTGCGAGGGGCTCGATTGCCGCTCGGCTGTCACCGAGGATCTGTTCGGTCAGCGGGCAGCCCATGGACGTCAGGGTCATCTCGAGCCGGACGTAACCGTCATCAGAGATGTCGACCCCGTAGAGCAGCCCCAAATCGACGACGTTGATCCCCAGTTCGGGATCCTCGACCTGCTTCATCGCGCTCCGCACATCATCTTCGGTCGTCATGGGCCCTCCAGTTGGTCGGCCATGCGGGTGATCAGTCCGTCTTTGAGTGCCATCCATGAAAGTAATGCACACTTGATGCGCACCGGGTACTTGGCCACGCCTTCCAAGGCGATCGCATCGCCCAGTTGCTCTTCGTCGGCGTCCACTGCGCGGTGCATGACCTGGCGAAAATGCTCGATCGTCGCGAGCGCCTCGTCGGTGGTGTGGCCGACCACGGCGTCGCTCATCATGGATGCCGACGCCTGCGAGATCGAGCACCCGTCGCCGCTGTGCGCGATCTCAGTGATGCGATCGTCGACGATGCACACCGTGACATGCAGTTGATCACCACACAGCGGATTGTGTTGATCAACGGCGAGCGTCGGGTTCTCGAGCACCCCTTGATGGTGGGGCCGCCGGTAATGATCGAGGATGATCTCCTGGTAGAGGTCGTCGAGCCCAGCCATCGGCCTACCTCCCCATGAAGGCCCGCGCCGTGTGGAGCGCGTGCACGAGGGCGTCGATGTCGGAGGTGTCGTTGTAGAGGTATCCGCTGGCACGTGCCGTCGCGCTGACCCCGAGGGTGCGCATCAGGGGCTTGGCGCAGTGATGCCCGGCACGGATGCAGACGCGCTCGCGGTCGACCAGCTGTGCGATGTCATGCGGGTGCAAATCGGGAAGGCTGAAACTGATCGGCGCCCCGCGCCGATCCGGGTCCTCCGGCCCGTAGATCCGCAGACCATCGACTTCGGACAGCGCGCCGAAGGCATAGGACACCAGGGACCGCTCGTGCGCGCGGATCGCATCCATCCCGATGTGCCGCAGGTAGTCGGCGGCAGCACCCAGCCCGATGGCCTCGGCGATCGGCGGCGTACCGGCTTCGAACTTCCACGGCAGCTCATTCCAGTCCGAACCGTCCGTGCGGACGTCGGAGATCATCTCGCCGCCGCCGAGAAACGGACCGATCTGGTCGAGGGTCTCCGGCTGTCCCACGAGCACACCGATCCCCGTCGGACCGAGCATCTTGTGGCCGGTGAAGGCCAGAAAGTCGGCCCCGAGGTCCGCGAACCGCACGGGCATGTGCGGCACGCTCTGCGAGCCGTCGACGAGCACCAGCGCGCCGTGTTCATGGGCGAGGCGGGCGATCTCTGCGACGGGGTTGATGGTGCCCAGCGCGTTGGAGACGTGGACGACGCTGACCATGCGCACCGGTTCGCTTCGTAGCGTCCGCCCGATCCACTCCAGATCCAGTTCGCCGTCAGGGGTGATCGGGGCAAACAGCACCCGCGCACCCGTGAGCTCGGCCACGATTTGCCACGGCACGATCCCACTGTGGTGCTCCATCTCGGTGACCATGACGACGTCGCCACGCGAGAGGTTGCGTACGCCCCAGGCCCAGGCGATCAGATTGATGGCCTCGCTGGCGTTCTTGGTGAAGATCGTGCCTTCCCGCGGAGCGTCGACCAGGCGGGCGACCGCGTCCCGGCCGGCTTCGAAGCGCGCTGTCGCCTCTTCGGCCAACTCGTAGACGCCACGGTGCACATTGGCGTTGGTTTCGACGTAGTAGCGGTCCATCGCCTCGAGGACGGCAGTCGGCTTCTGCGAGGTCGCCGCAGAATCGAGATACACCAGCGGCTGGCGATCACCGACCCGCGCGAGGATCGGAAAGTCCTCGCGCAGCACCTGCGGATCGATTTCTGCGGCCAGAGGCATCGTGGGAGCTATGCCCCTGGTGCCGCTGCGGGCTCCGGGGAGCCGTATTGCGCGTATCCGCCCGCCTCAAGCTCGTCCGCGAGCTCGGGTCCGCCGGTGCGGACGATCCTGCCTTCGAACATGACATGCACCACGTCGGGGCTGATGTACTGCAGGATCCGCGTGTAGTGGGTGATAATCAGCGCGCCGAGGTCCGGACCACGCATGCTGTTGACGCCTCTGCTGACGACCTTGAGTGCGTCGACGTCGAGGCCCGAGTCAGTTTCGTCGAGTACGGCGAAGCGTGGCTCCAGCATCGCCATCTGCAGGATCTCGTGGCGCTTTTTCTCGCCGCCGGAGAACCCCTCGTTGAGGTAGCGATCGGTGAAGCTCGGGTCAAACTCGAGCAGCTTGCTCTTCTCCTGGAAGAGCTTCATGAACTCGCGCGGGTTCATCTCTTCACCCCTGATGGCGTTCAGGGACGTCCGCAGGAAATTGAGCACCGAGACGCCGGGAACCTCAACCGGGTACTGCATCGCCAGGAAGAAACCCGCCTTGGCGCGCTCGTCGATTTTCATGTCGAGGAGGTCTTGGCCGGCGAAGACGACCGAACCGCCGGTGACCTCGTAGCGGGGGTGCCCGGCGAGCGCGTAGGCGAGAGTGCTTTTGCCGGAGCCGTTCGGGCCCATCAGCGCGTGGATCTCGCCTTGGGGGACCTCAAGGTCAACGCCCTTGAGGATGGGGCGGCCGTCGACAGCGACTTCGAGGCCTTTGATCTGAAGGATGGGATCGGCCAACTGGGAGGTCTCCTGGTTGCTAGTTGCGGTAGAGGGGATGCGGGCGGTTGGGTGTGGGATTCACCAGGATCCGCCCATCCTTGACCGCCACGCCGAAGATCGGCAGCGGCGAAGTCGCCGGGGGCGTGAGTGCCTCTCCGGTCACCACAGAAAACGCGGCCCCATGACGGGGACACTCGATACGATCATCCGTGACCCAGCCGCCCGAGAGCGACTGGAGGGCATGGGTGCAGACGTCGTGGACGGCGTAAATGGTGCCGTCGACATTGACGAGGCACACGGGCGTTCCGCCGACATCGACGCGCACCGGGGTCTCGGGCGGGACATCTGCGAGGTCAGCGACGTCGTAGAGGGCGGAATCGTTCACGACAGCTTTCGTGCGACGGCCTGTTCGAGCTCCTGGCGCACCTCATCCAGGCGGACGTGCTCGAGCACTTCTTGCAGGAATCCCAGCACGATGAGGCGTTTGGCCGTCTCCTCGGGCACGCCGCGGGAACGCAAGTAGAACAGGTGCTCGTCATCGACGCGCCCGACGGCGCCCGCGTGGGAGCACTTGACCTCCGCGGTCTCGATCTCCAGGAACGGGATCGTGTCGGCCCGTGCGCCTTCGTTGAGCACCAGATTCCGGTTCGTTTGGTACGCATCGGTCCCCGGAGCGCCCGGGGGCACGACCAGGTTGCCGAAAAAGACCGTGTGGGACTCATCCTTCAGGGCACCCTTGTAGAGCAGGTTCGAGTACGCCTGGGGAGCGTCGTGGCGTGCCACCACGCGGTGCTCGAAGTGCTGGTGGTCGTCGGCAAAAAACAGCCCCAGTGCCCGCGAATCCGAACCCGGGCCGGCGGCGATGTGCGTCGCCTCGACGCGGACGACGTCACCCCCGAGGGTCACGACGACCGAGCGCACGCGCGCATCCTTGCCCGCAGATGCGGTCAGGCGGGCGTGATGACGCACACCGGCGCCCCACTCGATCAGGGACAGATACTCCAGTTCGCCGCCCTCGGCCACGATGATCTCGGTAGCCGTAGAGACGTTGACGGGTCCCGCCAGGTCCGGAGAGCGATAACGGTCGATGACGGTGGCTTTGGCACCCTCATCCACGATCACGAGGGTGCGAGCCGTGACGCGACCGTGTGCGCCGGTGGCGCTCAGAAGGGTCTCGGTCGGCAACGTGAGCTCGACACCGCGCGGGACGTAGACGAAGGTCCCGCCCTCCCAGTAGGCCGCGTTGAGCGCTCCGGGACGGTCGTCGAACCCGATCAGGCTGTAGAGCCGCGACCGGACCAAATCTTCATGATCGATGAGCGCCTGGCCAAGCTCGGCGACGATCACTCCCGCCGGGAGCTCACCGAGGGCCGGCGTCGCCGGGACGCCGTCGATCAACTCCAGGTTGGCCGAGCGTGGACCGGCGATCGGCGCGAGGTCCGCATCGACCGCGGGTCCGTCGGTGGGCACATCCCCGACCAGTCCGAGATCGGCCGGGGGTGTGAAGCGCCATTCCTCTTCGTCCCCGGTCAGGGCCGGGAGTCGGTCCAGGTTTGCGGTGGCGGTCTGCCGCAACTCGGCGGCCCAACCCGGCGCGTTAGCCAATGCTGCCCTCCATCTGAAGCTCGATCAGGCGGTTGAGTTCAACGGCGTATTCCATCGGGAGTTCCTTGGCGATTGGCTCGATGAAGCCCCGCACGATCATGGCCATCGCCTGTTCCTCGGAGAGCCCGCGGCTCATGAGGTAGAAGATCTGGTCGTCGGCAACCTTCGAGACCGTGGCCTCATGCCCGACCGAAGAATTCTCTTCTTGGATGTCCATATAGGGATAGGTATCCGAACGGCTGTCCTCGTCGAGCAGAAGGGCGTCGCAGACGACCGACGCCTTGGCGCGGTATGCGCCCGGTTCGACCCGCACAAGGCCGCGGTACGACGTGCGCCCCCCGCCCCGGCTGATCGACTTTGAGATGATCGTCGACGAGGTGTCGGGGGCGACGTGGACCATCTTGGCGCCCGCATCCTGGTGCATGCCCTCGCCGGCGAACGCGACCGACAGCACCTCGCCGCGTGCCCCGCGCCCGGTCAGCCAGACCGCCGGGTACTTCATCGTGATCTTGCTGCCGAGGTTTCCGTCCACCCACTCCATGGTGGCGTTCTCGCGCGCGACGGCACGCTTGGTGACCAGGTTGTAGACGTTGGTCGACCAGTTCTGGATCGTCGAGTAGCGGCAGCGCGCGCCCTCTTTGACAATGATCTCGACGACGGCCGAGTGCAGGCTGTCGGTGGAGTAGATCGGCGCGGTGCAGCCTTCGACGTAGTGCACGTAGGAGCCCGGCTCGCAGATGATCAGCGTGCGCTCGAACTGGCCCATATTCTCGGCGTTGATCCGGAAGTAGGCCTGCAAGGGAATCTCGACCCGGACGCCTTCGGGCACCCAAATGAACGACCCGCCGGACCACACCGCGCTGTTGAGCGCGGCGAGCTTGTTGTCCCCGGGCGGGATGATCGTCGCCCAATAGGTCCGGAAGAGCTCTTCGTGCTCACGAAGGGCGGTGTCGGTGTCGCAGAAGATCACGCCCTTCTTCTCGAGATCTTCGCGGATCGAGTGGTAGACGACCTCGCTCTCGTACTGGGCGGAGACCCCGGACAGATATTTCTGCTCGGCCTCGGGGATGCCGAGTCGATCGAAGGTGTTCTTGATGTCCTCGGGGACCTCGTTCCAGTCCTTGCCCTGGCGCTCCGAGGCCCGGATGAAATAGAAGATGTCCTGGAAGTCGATGTCGCTGAGGTCAGAACCCCAGGTCGGCATCGGCTTGCTCTCAAAGATCTCCAGGGCACGCAGACGAAATTTGGTCATCCACTCGGGCTCATTCTTGAGGAACGAGATCTCACGCACCACGTCCGGGCTCAGCCCCTTCTTGGGGGTGAACACGTAGTGCGCTGGGTCGTGCCATCCAAACTTGTACTGCCCGAAGCCCTCGAGCTCGGGCGGTGTGGTCGTCGACACAGCCATCTCCTGGAACAGAATGTGAGTGATGACCCCGGGGGTAAGCAGACCGGCTGAGGCCCACGGGGTGCCGTGCGTTCTTCTATAGGATACCTGCATGACCGAAAAGGGGAAGCCCAGATCCGTCGTCTTTGAAAATCCGCTGGATGGTTGCGCTTCTGGTGCTACCCTCGACGGACTGCGTGACGACGCCGGGACTCGTCTTGACTGACCAGGTCGAAAACGCTGCAGCGCGGAGCGCGGAGCATCAGATCGAGCGGCTGGCGGCGGCGCTGGGGGATCCCACGCGGCGGCGGGTCTTTTTTATGGTGCGCGAGTCCGACGACGCGGTCAGCAAGGATCAGGTGGCCGAGATTGTCGGTATCGACCGGCGTCTGGCGGGTTTTCATCTGGACAAACTGGTCGATCAGGGTTTCCTGACGGCGGAGTTCCATCGTCGCACCGGCCGTTCGGGTCCCGGGGCGGGACGACCTGCCAAGCACTACCGGCTCGCCGCACAAGAACTCACGATGTCCCTGCCGGCCCGCCACTATGACCTCCTGGCGTCCTGGCTGCTCAAGGCCGCGGCCGATGAATCTGGGGCCCCGCGCCAAGACATCCTTGAGCGGATCGGCTACGAATTTGGCTTTGAGGTCGGGCTGGCCGAGGTCGCTGCAGGTCGGACGCGCCCCGGTCAAGACGGGGTCAACGCCGTCGAGCAGGTTGTGCGGCTCTTGTCGCGCTATGGGTTCGCGGCGCAAACTGCCGGTGATGGAACCATCCGGGCCTGCGCCTGCCCATTCGAAGAACTGGCGTTTGACGATCCTGAGCGCATCTGCGGGCTCGACCGCGCGATCTGGAAGGGCATGCTGGCAGCCTTCGACCATGACGCGACGCTGAGCGTCGCGACCACGCGAGCCCGTGGGGATGAGGCGTGTGTCGCCGAGGTGCTGGGCACCGCATAGCCCTCGGGGGTGCTGGAGCACGACGCGCGTCGTGCCGCGCAAGGACGTGCCGGTGCGCTTAGCCGCGTAGGCGGGTCGACCCGAACAGGTAGACCATGTACGCCAGGGCGCCCGAGAGTGCGACTGCGACGATCGCGTCGGCGTAGGTCTGGTCGACCACGTAGTAGACGCCCCATCCCAAGAAGTCGACCCCGACGATCCCGAACAACAAGAAGCCGAGCCAGTTGGCCCAGTAGTTCGGGATGTACTTGCGGATCCCGAGCTCGTCGGGTCGGGGGCCGTAGTTTCGACGACGGCCGGGATTTTGCTTTTTCGCCTTGCCTGCGGTCACGATCTGCAGGGTATCAGTGTCGCCGCCCGGACGGCGTGTGCGAGCCCCGCTGGGGGCCGAAACGGGTAGCCTCACGGCGATGACCCAGATCGATGATTGGCGCGAGATCTTGGTGCTCTCGGCGGCGTATGAGACCGGGCTGCTTGCGCGGCTGGCAAGCGCGGCAACCCCGGACGCCCTCGCCGACGATGTGGGGCTTGACCCCCGTGCCGTCCGCATCACCCTCGAAGCGCTGATCGACTGCGGCTGGGTCACGGCCGATGTGGACGGCGTTCAGCTGAGTGGGCGGGGCGTCGCGGCGCTCGGCGGCGGTTCCGGTGACCAGGTCATCGCCGAGGTGCTGCTCGCGGCCCGTGAGATTGCCGCATTCCTGGAGTTGCCCGCGACCCTGCGCAGCGGCGCCCCCGCCCACGACGTCTCGGCGGGCGACGCGGCGACCCGCCAGCGCTTCCTGGCGGCGATGCGGGCGATCTCCGAGCGCCGGGTGCCTGCGACGGTCCGGGCGCTGCAGGTGCCGCCGGGAGGTGGCCGTATGCTGGATGTCGGGGGCGGTCCCGGGACGTACGCGCGGGCATTCACGCAGGCGGGTTGGGCCGTCACCGTGCTTGATCTGGCGGAGTCACTCGAGCTCGGTGGGGCGGATCTCGATCGCTGGGGGGTGCGGCAGATCGCCGGCGACGCCACCGAGGGGATCCCCGAAGGGCCGTGGGATTGCGTCTATCTGGGCAACATCACGCACCTGTTCGGCCCCGAGGTCGCCGAGCGCCTGATCGTGGGCGCCGGCGCCGCGCTTGTGCCCGGCGGTCGCCTGGCGATCCAGGAGGTCGTGCGGGGGCTGGCCGCCACGGCGGCGCTGTTCGGTGTGGCCATGTTGTTGGGAACGCGCGACGGCGATGTGTACGACCCGGCGACCTACGCCCGCTGGATGTCGGCCGCGGGCTGCCCGCTGGCGCACGTGATCCCGACCGAGCCCGAGCGCCACCATCTGCTGATCGGGGTTCGGGGATGACCGGTGATGCGCACGATGACCGCGACGGCGTGCGGGCACGCCCGCCGTTTCGTTTTTCGATCACCACGCGGGTCGAGATTGCCGATACCGACCTGGGGGCGGTCGTCTACTACGCGCGCTACCCGCACTTCCTCGACCGCGCAGTGGTCGCCTACCGGCGGCGGCTCGGAATTCCGCCGCTCGGACCCGAGGGGCATCTGTTCGTTGTGCGCACCCTCGAGATCGAATACCTGCGCTCGGCACGCTTCGAGCAGAAGTTGGTCGTCTGGGTCCGCACCGTCCGGATCGGACGTACGAGCCACACGATGGAGTTCCAGATCGAGGACGCGCACACCGAGGCCGTGGCGTTGCGCGCCCGCCAGGTGATCGTCGGTGTCTCGGGCTACGCCGACGGACGCCCGACCCGCGTGCCGGCGGAGCTGCGCGAGCGTGTCGTGGCATTCGAAGGGGCGGAGTTGGAGCTCGCATGAGGATCTTCGGCGAATCGGCAAAGCTGCTGGCTCGAGGCGGTGTGGACGTTGGCGAACTCGCCGAGATCGAACAGGCGCTCGGGCGTAGCCTGGCGCTGCCGGAGGGTCCGCGCGCAGACGTGCACGTCCACCTTGGGCTCGATCGCGATCGGCACGTCCTGTCGGCGGAAGACCTGATTCCCGACATGGACCGGTGGGGAATCGCGCGCGCGGTCGTATTCGCACTCAACGATCCGGGCCCCGATGGCACATTTGGTGCGGCCAACGACGCCGTTCTTGCGGCTGCCGCCCGGCACGAATCGCGGCTCGTGCCGTTCTGCCGTGTCGATCCCAATGCCGAATGGGAGGGCGCGTTGGCGCGCGCGGCGGCCGGCGGCGCCTGCGGGCTCAAGCTGCACCCGGTGGCTCAGCGCTTTGCACCGGAGTCCGAGAGCGTCATCGCCTGCGTTGCTGCCGCCACTGCTCTCGGCTGGCCCGTGGTGGTCCACGCGGGGTTTGGGGCGCGCTCGCTCGCGGCACCCCTGACCGCGCTCCTGACCGCGGTGCCCGATGCGCGGCTGATTCTCGCCCATGGCGCGCGGGGCGACGCGCGTGCAGTGCGGGAGGCGCTCGCCGGCCATCCGGGCGTCTGGTTCGACACGTCACTCGCGGCGCTCGTGGACCTCGTGGCGCTCCCGCCCGAGCGCCTCGTGTTTGGGTCGGACCGCCCCTACGGTGACTATGCGACCGCGCTGCAATTGGTGGCCCTGGCCTCGCGGATCGCACGGTGGTCGGAATCGCAGATGAGAGGTGTGCTCGTTGACCATTTCGCCGCCCTGATTGAGCCGTGAGATGACGCCGACGGACGCGCTGCGGCTCGTGGTTGCTTTGGGGGCAATTGAGATGGCACTCGTACGACGCGATGAGGTGGTCGGACCCCTGCTTGCCCAAGCGACGCGCGCCGCCCAGGGCTCTGAGGTCGAGCCCTGGTTGAAGAGTGCGAGCACGATAGTGCGTGCGCCGGGGTTCTTTGAGGACGATGCGCCCGCCGCGGCATGCCGCAAGGCCGCGCAGGCGCTGTGCCGTGCCGCTGCCCAGTCGGTCCAGGCCGCCGTGTTGAGCCGCCGGCCGTGACGGGTATCCGTGTCCAGGCGCGCGTGGCTGCGTGTCGGCCGCGTCGCGGCCGCGGTGGGCGGTGCGCGTCGTGACCAGTTCCGTCGTTCGCGCGCAGGTGGAGGCCGCTAACCGGACGTTCTACGAGGCGTTCGAGTCGTTGAGCCCGGATGCCCTGGCCGACTGCTGGTCGTCCACGCAAGAGGTGGCCTGCGTGCATCCAGGCGGGCCCTGGGTGGTTGGCAGGGACGCTGTCCGCGATTCCTGGGAGATCATCCTTGCCAACACGGGTTACATCGAGGTGGCCGTGGAGGTCATCGATGTCGTGGTCGCGGATCCCGTCGCGTGGGTCAGTTGCCTCGAACACGTGACGTCGGCCCATGGCGGCGATCACGCCACCGCGTCGGTCGCAGCGACCAACGTCTTTGTGCTCGGCACGAGCGGATGGCGCCTCGTGCTGCACCACGCCTCGCCGGTGGTGCGGATGGTGGGCGATTTGTAGCGTGGCGTGTTCGGCATCGTCGTTCGAATGCCGGGAGACGCGCACCCCCCGGACGCCCAATCGGCGTCCGGGGGGTGCGCGTCCTAGCTCTTTGACGCCAGATACTCGGCGACCATCTTCTCGCCGGCGTCGTGACCGGACTCGAAGTACACCCGGTTGATCTCACGAAAGATCTCAAACTGTGCGGGGAGGTCGTCCTCGGACATGGTCGCGTCGACGGGGCACGCCTCTACGCATGCGTCGCAGTCGATGCATTCGGCGGGATCGATGTACAGCATCGTGCTCTGTTGATAGTTCTCTTCCCCGGGCGCGGGGTGGATGCAGTCAACCGGGCACACGTCGGCGCAAGATGTGTCCTTGGTGCCGATGCACGGCTCAGCGATGACATAGGCCATATCTACTGGCTCCTCACGAGGGGTGGTTCGGCGCCGCGGCGGTCTGCCGACGGGCCCGAGAACGATATCAGCGCGTGGGCGGATGCAGAATGCCACACATGGTGAACTGTTGGCCGCCTCGAGGCCGTGCCAACTACGCAGCAGGGGCGGTTGTCTGGATTGTCGCGACGATCGACTGTGCGGCGCGCAGGAGTGCCTGCGCGGCGGGGCTGTCAGGGTTTGCGGCGACAACGGGTAAGCCGGCGTCTCCGGCTTGGGCGACCGAGGACTCCAAGGGAATCTGGCCGAGCAGCGGCACCGAGAGCTCCGCGGCGAGCGCTGCGCCGCCGCCGCCGGCAAAGACCTCATATCGCGCACCCGTGTCGGGGGCGATGAACCAGCTCATGTTCTCGATCACACCGACGACCGGCAGATTGACGCGACGTGCCATCGCTGCCGCGCGACGGGCCACTCGCTGCGCGGTGATCTGCGGCGTGGTGACGATCACCATGGCGGCAGCCGGCAGGAGCTGGGCGATCGTGAGAGAGACATCGCCGGTCCCCGGGGGCAGGTCGACCAACAGGTAGTCGGGCTCATCCCAGTAGACGTCGGTCACAAAGGATGTGAGCGCCTTGTGGAGCATCGGCCCGCGCCAGATCACCGGGGAGTCCTCCTCGGTCAGGAAGCCGATCGACATCAGCCGGACGCCATGGGCCTCGATGGGAATCATGAGGTCGTCGACCATGACCGCTGGCCGATGAACCCCCATCATTCGCGGAATCGAATAGCCATAGACGTCGGCGTCCAGCAGGCCGACGGTATGGCCCCGACGGGCGAGCGCGATCGCGAGGTTGGCAGTGATGCTCGATTTTCCGACGCCGCCCTTGCCCGAGGCGATCGCGATCACCTGCGTCGGTGATGTGGCGGGAAACGGCGAGGGCCGCTCGGGTCCGCCACCGATCCCCGAGCGCAACTGGCGGCGTTCGTCGTCGGTCATCGTGTCGAGCGTGACGTGCACGGTGTCGACGCCATCAAACGTGGACAGGGCATCGGAGACGCGTCGCTGGATTTCCGCCTTCAGGGGGCAGCCGGCAACGGTGAGCTTGATTGCGACGGCGACGCGCCGATCGGTGATCGTGACCTCGCCGACCATGCCGAGCGCGACGATGCTGCGATGCAGTTCCGGGTCCTGGACATCTTCGAGGGCCCGCATGACCGCGTCATGGGTGAGGCCATGCGTGCTCACATGAACATCCGTGCCCAGGGCTCCGCGTCTGTGACGGCGACCGCCCAAGGCCCGTGCCCCGGGTAGATGCGCGTCTGGCTGGGCAACTCGCCCAGCACGCGCTCGAGGCTCGTCTGCATGTCGCCGGGGCTGCTGCGCGGAAAATCCGTGCGCCCGATGCCTTGGGCGAAGATCAGATCGCCGACGAGCGCCTCGCCCGCGGCCTGGTTCCATGCCACGTAGCACCCCGGTGAATGGCCCGGCGTGTGGAGCACCGTGAAGTCCATGCCGCCGACGCTGAATTGGTCGCCGTCGTGCAGGATGCGTTCGGGTTCGACCCCCGGGGTCAGCGGCGGGTACCCGAACAGGGCCGGGTTGAACGGTGCGGGCGCGCGCAGCCAATCCTCGTCGCCGGTACCCGCCCAGACGGGAATGCCCTGTTCTGCCCAGACATATGCGTCGACGACGTGGTCCCAATGGCCGTGTGTGGTCCAGACGGCGACCGGGCTCAGTTCATTGGTCGCGAGCGTCGCGGCAATCCACGCCTGGCTGCCGGCGGCGGGGTCCACGATCAACGCCGGACCGCCCGCCTGCTCGAAGACCACGTATGTGTTAGTCGCCACGGGTCCGAAAGTGCCACCCTTGATAATCATGTCCATCACACTAGCCGACGCCACTCGGGCGGGACCCGGAGGAAAGATGCGCGTGGTTATCGGAGCAGATGAGTCGTTGCCGGTGGCGGTTGCGGTGGTGGCGCTCGTGCGTGAACTCGGCCATGCGTGCGTCTGCGTCGGGCCGCTTGCCGACAATGCGATCGAGTGGGCGCAGGTTGCCGCCGAGGTCGGGCGTCGCGTTGGGTCTGGCGACGCCGATTGGGGTGTGGTGATGTGCTGGTCAGGGACCGGGGTCGCCATCGCCGCCAACAAGGTGCCCGGGGTCAGGGCGGCCCTGTGCGTCGATGCCGAGACCGCGCGGCAGGCGCGCCGCTACAACCACGCCAATGTCCTGGCGCTCTCCATGCGGCTGACCTCGATCGCCATCGCGGCAGAGATCGTCCGGGCCTTCGACCAAGAGCCGTACGGTCGCGAGGAGTTCGACCTGCGTAACGTGGCGCAGGTCGTTGCGCTGGAGGCCGCACGCGGCCGGAACGACTAGCCGGTCAGCAGGCTGTGCAGCTGCGTGGTGGTGATGGGGACCGCGTGCAGGGGTGCGACGATTATCTGGGTCTGGTCGTAGTCCGACAGGTCGAAGGTCATGGCGATCGAGGCATGTTCGAGGGCCGCCGCGACCGTGGCGCCATTCGGGATGCTGGCGACCACCTCGACGCGGGCGGGGCGCAGATCCGAGACTCGCACCCAATCGTGAACGGTGCCCTGGCTCAAGGCGCTGACCAGTGCCTGCAGTGAGGCGTGTTGTTCGGCCGCCGTGGGCTTGGCCGTCGACGACCTTGGCAGCAGCGACAGCAATGGCGCCAGACCCTGCGCCGCAAGTCGTCCGTTGATGTGGCCCGTGAGCTCGATCGACGGAATCCCGTCGATCGAGCTCGTCGAACCGATCGACGGTGACGTCATTACATGGATGATGCCGACGATCAGCGACTTCACGTTCACGATCGCTCCCGTGGTCGGGAGGAGCATGGTTCGGCCCAGGGCAATCGCGTACACGTGGCCCCCGAGCTGGGTCAGCGTGAGTGGCGCCGCGGTGCCGCCCACCGTCACGGAAAGTGCCAGCGAAAAGGCGTTCGGGGCGATGACCGGGCCGGTGCCCGAGATCGGGATGCCGCTGCCGAGGATCGCCAAGGGGCTCGCCGAAGGGAGCGCCTTTGGCTGCAGGGCGACGGTCGTCGTGCCGCTGACGCCCAGCACGAACGTCTTGAGCAGCGCCACCTGTTTCTGGCTGGCGCCGGCCAGTGCAGTTGCCGAAAGGCCCTTGGCCACATTGGGGCCCGAATACCCCGATGACCCGCACCCGGCGAGTACGACCGCGCTCACGCCGACCGCGGCAAGCGCGCAGGGCAATGTGCGAAATCGCACCACGTCGAGAGTATGGCAGGCGTCTCGCGCGGCATTAAGGAACCCGCCGGGCAAGCTTTCACGCATTCTCCGTCCCCGGCGGTACAAATCGGGCACACTCCCAGGCTGTGAGTCCGCCACCGCCATTTGAGGTCATCCCCGTCGGGATTGGCGCTGCGTACGGGCGCGTCGGGGAGGCGCAAAGTTGCTACCTGGTCCGGGCAGCGGAGTCGGCCATCTGTCTCGATCTCGGAGCGGGTGCGCTCAACCTCTTACAGCAGTACGTGCGCCCGGAGCAACTGGACCTCGTCGTGATCAGCCACCTGCATCCAGACCACTTCATCGATCTGCTGGCACTGCGGGTCTACATGGTCTGGGGCCCGGGTGCCGGCCGGCGCGTGCGCGTGGCCGGGCCGCCCGGCCTCCGGGATCGGCTGGCGGCGTTCGACGAGGAGGGGCTCGATGAGGCGTTCTCCTTTGAGGAGCTCACCGGCGAGCACGCCGTCACGGAGCTCGACGACGGCCCCACGATTCGCCACCGTCAGGTGCCGCATCTGTTGCCGACCTATGCCACGCGCATCGACGCCACCGGTCGGGGGATGTGCTTCGGCGCGGACTGCGCCCCGAATGATGCGCTCGCCGGGCTCGCGCGCGGCGTGGATGTGTTGGTGACAGAGTGTTCGTTCGGCGCGGGAGAGATCCCCGTCGGTGCGGCGCACCTCAACGCTCGTGCCGCCGGCGCAATCGCGCGTGCGGCCGGGGCCGGGCGGCTGGTGCTGACCCATTGCTTTCCCGAATGGCGCTTGCGGGGGCCGTGTCGGCCGCGCAAGCCGTCGCTGGCATCCCCGTCACGGCAGCCCGTCAGGGCCAGTCAGTGATCGTCTGATGGCGCGCGTCGCCCGCCGTCCCCCGAGTCGGCGCGTTCGCCAGGCCATCATCGTGGTGCTGACCCTCGTCGCGCCGGGACTGGGTCACCTGGCGGCGGCCAAGTACCTGCGCGGAGTTATCTGGGTTTTCGGCAATGTGGTGATCCTCGGCATCCTGACCCAGTCGTCCGGCAACGACAGCGCCGTCGCCGGAATTCTCCTGGTGCTGCGGGTGGCCGCGCTCGGCGACCTGTGGCTGCTGGGTCAGATCGGTCCGCAGCGAGATGGGGGGCACGGGCCATCTCGGTAGACTTCGGGCTGAGATTGGCGAGAGGTGGCCGTTGAGCTGGAGCATTTCCTCGGGAGCAGGTGGGGCCGCACAGGGCGAAGAGGAGCTGAGAATGCTCTGGCGTCGCGTGCGGGATCACGATGACGTGGGCGCGAAAGAACGCTTGATTCTGACCTACGCGCCGCTGGTGAAGTACGTCGCCGGCCGGATGAGCTCCGCCTTGCCCTCGCACGTCGAGGAAACCGACCTCATTTCCTACGGACTGATGGGGTTGATTGCGGCGGTTGATCGATTCGATCCTGCGCGCCAGGTGAAGTTCGAGACCTATGCCGTGACGAGAATCAAAGGCTCGATCATCGATGAGCTGCGATCGCTCGACTGGGTCCCGCGATCCGTGCGCGCCCGCGCCCGCGCGATCGAGCAGAAATCGACCGAGCTGGAACACAAGCTGCATCGTGCCCCGACCGACGAAGAGCTGGCTGTCGCCCTCGACATGAGCGTCGATGAATTCCAGACGGCGATTACGCAGATCTCCAACTCGAGCATCGTGGCGCTGGATGAGATGTGGAACGTCAACGCCGGCACCGATTCGGTCTCGCTGATCGACACGATCGGCGATCAGCGCATGAGTGACCCCGGCGAACTGCTGGAGAACGCACAACTGCGCGAAACGCTTGCCGACGCGATTGCCCGTCTTCCGGATCGGGAGAAAATTGTTGTCTCGCTGTATTACTACGACCATCTCACGCTGCGTGAGATCGGCGAGGTTCTGGGCGTGACCGAAAGCCGGGTCAGCCAGTTGCACACCAAGGCGATCTTGCGCTTGAAAGGTCGCCTGCAGGACGATCCCGCGGCCGAGTAGGCGCCGCCGGCGAGCCCGTCGTCTCGGCGATCCGTGCGGGTCGCACGCGCCGGTTTTGGGAGAACGCGGCGAAGGCCCCCCAAAATGTTGCGCCGACCGGTAAGGTTGCAGCCCTCCGGCGATCCGCCAGTCACCCCCGAATGGAATTGTGTTCACACGGGAGCGGGCGGATCCAGAGTTCTGTCGATCCAAGCTCCATCACAAGGACACTGATGCTGCCGATGTGCTGTCGCCCGCCTGGTGCACCGGGCGCACGAATCCGACCCCAGGGTCCGGTCCGATGAGTACCGATGCCGCCGCACTGACGATCGGTGTCGTCCGCGAGGATCGCGATGCCGAGAACCGCGTTGCGATGACGCCCGCCGCGGTTGGGCCGCTGCTCAAGGCGGGCGCCCGGGTGCTCGTGGAGCAGGGCGCAGGCGAGCCCGCAGGGTTTTCCGATCAGGCGTATCTCGACAAGGGCGCGGAGATCGTGGGTCGCGCCGATGCGCTGGCTGCCCGCGTGTTGGTCCGGGTGCAGGTCGATGAGGACGCTGTTGCGTCAACGCACACCGGACAGGTGGTGATCGGCTTGGCAACCCCGCTGGCCGCTCCCAAGACCGTCTCCGATATGGCTGCCCGTGGCGCGACGTTGTTTGCCATGGAACTCGTCCCCCGCACCACGCGCGCCCAGGCGATGGATGCGCTCTCGTCTCAGGCCAACATCGCCGGATACAAAGCCGTCTTGTTGGCCGCCTGCGCGTTGCCGAAGGTCTACCCGCTGCTGACGACAGCCGCCGGGACGATCCCGCCTGCGAAGGTGCTCGTCGTCGGCGCCGGCGTCGCCGGGTTGTCGGCGATTGCCACCGCGCGCCGCCTCGGGGCGCTCGTCGAGGCGTATGACGTCCGCCCAGCGGTCAAAGAAGAGGTCGAGAGTCTTGGGGCGCGGTTCGTCGAGCTTGCACTCGAGACGGGCCAAGAGGGGGGCGGGTCGGGCGCATACGCCCAACAGCTGTCCGAAGACCTCCTGCGCCGTCAACGCGAGCTGCTGACCAAGACCGTCGCCAGCAGTGACGTCGTGATCACGACCGCTCAGGTGCAGGGGGCCAAGGCCCCGGTGATCGTGACCGCGGATATGGTCGACCAGATGAGCCCGGGGTCGGTGATCGTGGATCTCGCCGCCGAGCAAGGCGGGAACTGCGAGCTCACCGTGGCCGGTCAGACCGTCGACCGCGGTGGCGTCCAGGTCATCGGTCCGATCAACGTACCGGCGACCGTCCCCACGCACGCGAGTCTGGTGTACGCCAAGAACGTCGCGAACCTGCTGGCGCTGATGCTGCGTGACGGCTCAATCGATCTCGACGTCGACGACGACATCGTGCGCGCCACCATGGTCACCCGTGATGGCGAGATCGTCCACTCCCGAGTGCGCGAGGCGTTCGGATTGCCGGCCGCGGCGGCTCCCGCGCCGCCGCGGCAACCCACGCCGGAGTCCGAACCTGAGGAGGTGCCTGAATGACCACGAATGAGATTATCTCGAGCCTGTTCGTTTTCGCCCTGGCCGGATTCCTCGGGCTGGAACTCATCCGGAAGGTGCCGAAGCTTCTGCACACTCCGTTGATGGCGCTGACCAACGCGCTCTCGGCGATTGCGCTGGTCGGTTCGCTAGTGATTCTCGGCGAGAATCAGACGACGTATTCGACGATCCTGGGATTTGTCGCCGTGGTGGCCTCGACGATCAATGTTGTCGGCGGGTTCTTGATCACGGACAAGATGTTGCGGATGTTCCGGCGCGCTCCTGCGCGGCCCGCGGCGCCCCCATCCGACGAGGTCAAGCCGTGAGGGCGGACTTCGTCGATTTGGCGTACTTGATTTCGGCGATTGGCTTTGCGCTCTCGCTGAAGTGGATGACGGCCGTCGTGACGGCGCGCCGCGGAATTCTCGCCGGCGAGATTGCCTTCGCGATCGCCATCATTGCCACCCTGGTGAACCCGGCGTTTACGGGCACCGGCTGGTTCTTGATCGTCCTGGCGCTCGCACTCGGCACGTTGATCGGCATCCCGCTCGGTCTGCGTGTGCCGATGACGGCCATGCCGGAGCGGATCGCGCTCAGTCACGCGTTTGGTGCGCTGGCGGTCGGACTCGTTGGCCTGGCGCACTATTTCTTGACGTACCACACGATCGGCAGGTTCGGTCTTGCCGTGCTTGGCATCGAGATCACCCTTGGTTGCCTGGTGTTCACCGGCAGCCTGATGGCCTCCGGGAAACTGCACGAAATGCTGCCCCAGCGCCCGATCGTGTTCCCGGGGCAGAACTACTTGAACTTTTCGGTGCTCGGACTCGCCGTCGCGATCATCATCGTGTTGATGTTCCGACCCGAGACCACATGGCTGGTGCCGATCCTCGTGGTGCTCGGCCTGGCATTCGGTGTTCTGTTGATCATCCCGATCGGCGGCGCGGATATGCCGACGGTGATCGCGTTGCTCAACAGCTACGCCGGCCTGTCGGCGTCGGCGTTGGGTTTTGTGCTCGACAACAAGCTGTTGATCGTGGCCGGCGCCTTGGACGGTGCCTCGGGTCTGATCCTCGCCATCATCATGTGCCGCGCGATGAACAGATCCTTCAGAAACGTGCTCTTCGGCGCGTTCGGGCAGCTTGACGAGAGCGTTGTGGGTTCTTCCGAGCACGGAGAAGTGCGCTCGGCATCGCCGGACGAGGCTGCCGAGATTATGAAGATGGCGCGGAGCGTCGTGATCGTCCCGGGCTACGGCATGGCGGTTGCACAGGCCCAGCACAAGGTCCGGGAACTGGCCGACGCCCTCGAAAAGGAAGGCGTGGATGTCCGTTACGCCATCCACCCGGTCGCCGGCCGTATGCCCGGCCATATGAATGTGCTGCTCGCCGAGGCGAACGTGCCCTACGACAAGCTGCTTGACATGGACGAGATCAACTCCGACTTCCCGCAGGTGGATGTGGTTTTGGTGCTCGGCGCCAACGATGTGGTCAACCCCGCCGCGCGCCACGAGAAGAGCAGCCCGATCTACGGGATGCCGATCCTCAACGTCGACCAAGCCCAGTGCGTCTTCGTGGTCAAGCGCAGCATGCGCGCCGGGTTTGCGGGGATCGAGAACGAACTCTTTTACAACCCCAAGACCCTCATGGTGTTTGGCGACGCCAAGGCCGTGGTCTCGGAGCTTGCGCTCGAGGTCTCGGGCCAGCGGGACGCTCTCAGCCACTAGATGATTGATTCCACGGCGATCGCCGTGGCGAAGGGGTTTTGTACAGAGAGGCCGAAGTCGGCGGTGCGAACCACACCGTCGACCTGGAGGCCACGATGGACGCCGACCTCGACACTCTC
>Ga0182030_10004814_pt1 | contig 28830 bp, 23 predicted proteins | sample 812S3MmetaG_FD_121299 | JGI IMG/M metagenome (GOLD analysis project Ga0182030, IMG submission 121299) | Permafrost microbial communities from Stordalen Mire, Sweden - 812S3M metaG (Illumina Assembly) | ecosystem: Environmental > Terrestrial > Soil > Wetlands > Permafrost | place: Sweden...
CGAGCCTCCTGGATGGAATTGCGGGCTGAGCTCTGAAGATCACCTTCGCGTCGCTGACGGCAACCTTCGTTTCGTCGAGCGTGGCGCGGGCGATGTAAGTGTTGCTGTTGGTGCCATCGATGAAATCGTAAAAGCTGAAGAAGATCCGATGGTTGGTAGTGAACTTCGGATCGAGCACAACGTCGAGCACACCGATATCTTTGGCGGCTGGTGATGCGAGCTCGCGCACGCCCGCTACTGGCTCCGAAAGTGCGCCGTTTTTGTCGAGGATGCGGATGCTGCCGGGCAGCCGTTCGGTCAGGAGAATCCTGCCGTCAGGCAGGAACGCGAGGCTCCAGGGCGCGGGGAGATTATCGATCAGCGTTGTGATCCTGTACGGCGCGGTTGCGTGATAAGGTGCGCGGGTCTGTTCCGGGAATGCGGGCTTGTCGTCAGTCTTTTCCGGCGGACGCTTCTCGACAGGCTGACCTTCGATCATGGGCTGCGGTCCCGCTCCTGGATTTCCGTAAGGTGACGAGGTAGCTGCAGGTACCCCGCTGACAGGCGCAGCTTGCTGTCCTGGTGTGGGGGCCTTCTGGGCAGTAACACCAGCAGGGACGACTATGCAAGCCCAGAGAACCGTAGTCAAAAAAGGCTTCATCAGAAGTCCTCTCCGTTCATAGCGGCGGCTTATTGCCGGATGCCGATTTCCATGCACGCTCATCATAACTTGACTCCCGAATGACGCCCATCTGCCCATGGACGACAGATCGAATCTCGAAAGCGCCGAACTTTTTCAATCTCCGAGAACGCCGTTTGAGACAGCACTGTACGAAGGGAGCGCAAATCAACAGGAGATGCCATGGCGTGACGGCGTTTCCGTCGTTCGCCGCGGCCAGGGGAGTGACGGCGCGAGCAGCGCATGACATCCGTCACCAGCATGGTCAGGGGCTGACGCGGGAGGAATGCCTGAAGGATGTGAGCGTGTTCCGGGTGGGAAATCGTGCTAAGGCGGAAACCGGGACGCCGCGGGAAACCGCAGGTGACCGCTGCTTATCTCGATTTCAACGCCGGAATGCGCGGCGTCGAACAGTATCGAAGACACATTGCCGGTTGGTAAAAACACAACTGACACTGGTACTTCCGGCGTTTGCACCTCAGCGCTCGATGCGTTCCCGCCGCGGGAGCGTTCAGCGTCAGGTGTTCGGCACAAACCGGCCATCCTTCCCCAATCTGGATACCTTCCGCAAATGCCGGTGTCACGGGCGCTTGATGGGGTCCCCGCGCTGATTGCTGGCTTTCAACTTGATTTCCGCCTTGTCGCCCTTTATTTCGATTGTTGTGCCAAAAGGCTTTGATGCTTCGGCCAGGCGCTGCAGAATATAACCCGCTCTGGCACCCGTCGCCGGCGATGGCAAGCCGCGCGTGTCGAGGAACTGGTTGTTTGTGCGCGCGTTGTGAATATCGGGCTGACCTTCACCCACGTTGTTCAGGATTATCGGCCGCAAGGAAATGGATTGCAGGTTCTTCCCCTCAAATTGGACGTCAGCCAACGCACTCTCCCAGTTCATCGGCTCGTCGAGGACCGTCAGAGTCGGCGGCAGATTGTAGATGAAGTTGCCCAGATCGTAAAAGATGGGCTTGCCGTGATAAATCTCTACCCCGTGCAGAAGAGGCGCGCCATGCATCACTATGATGTCGGCGCCCGCATCCACTTCCGCATGCGTCCACTTCCGCAGCCACTCATTCGGCGCCAGCCGCTCCTGCATCCCTTCCGTGAAAATCGTCGCGAACGAGTGGTTCCCAAAAACGTGATTATGCTGATACACGATCACGAGGTCTGCGTGCAGCCGGGCGTCACGGATGCTTCGAAGGATGCGCTGTGAATCCGCCGGATTCGGTATATTTCCGGGGGCGCCGGGCAGCTCGGCCGTCCCCTCATTTTCCTTGTCACCCGCTTCGACGCGAAGCTCATTCACGCCCGGCCGGTCCGCATCAGCGCTTGCTCCGGCTGTAATCAGGCCTGACGCGGTCGCTATCAGGGCGATCGTGCCCTTCGGGCTTTTGAGATAACCCGGCGCCGCAGCTTCGGCAAGGTTATTCCCGGTTCCGGCATGAACGATGTTCCGGCTGTCCGTCTCCCGGATCGAATTCCGAATGCCAGCTGCTTTCAGGTCGAAAGCATGGTTGCCGGCAAGGGACAGCAAGTTAAATCCAAAAGTTTTCAGCGCATCGAGCGCTTCAGGCGGAGTGAGAAATCCAAGTCCCGCACCCTCGGGGGCGGCCTCGCCTTTCCCGGCTACCACCGCTTCAAGGTTGGTAAACACCACATCGCCCCTCAGCAGCCCCTGAATCACAGGCACTGCTGCCGGCGCGGTCACGCGGATGTCCGACCGGATCATCGATTGCCCGGCCAAGGTGATCGTTATCGGGGCCGAATGCGGGACCTGGGCAGCGGTCATCGCAGCCACCGTCGCGAGCAGGACGGCGGGACGCGCCGCTCTCATCGTGAACCTGCCGGTCTTCAGAATTCTCGCCATAGTTGGCCCTCGCGTTTTGGTTTGAGCGCTCGACATGCTGGAGGTTCCGCCGGTTTCCACACTTCCACCGGATCTCCTCCGTAGCGCTCCTCATCAATATACGCCGATTCACGAAGTAGATTCCGTGCCGGCATTGCACGGGCGCAGGATAGCGACTCAGAACTGGCTCTTGTCGACGTCCGATAAACTAAAATCAAATGCCAAAAGCCATCTGGGAAGGAAGCGTGATTGCAGAGAGCGATCAATGTGTCGTGGTCGAAGGGAACCAATACTTCCCCTTCGACTCGGTGCGGCAAGAGTATCTGCAAGCTGTCGACAGAACCACCGAGTGCGGCTGGAAAGGCACTGCAAGCTATTTCGACATCGTCGTCAACGGCAAACGCAACGCCGGAGCCGCCTGGTATTACGCCGATCCCAAACCGGCCGCCAACGAAATCAAAGGCCGCGTCGCATTCTGGAAGGGCGTCCGCGTCGAATAACCCTGCAGATCGTGGGCGGAATGCCAGTCGCTCGTTCCCTATTCATACCGAACGGCGTTATCACTGTCCAACTTCCAAACTTCGAGCGCGGCGCGGCACACCGTGCCACGCCATTCTCATATAGTAATTGAAGCGCGTTTGGGTGGGCGGCCCGCATCCCGGCAGTCGTCAAACAGAAATTCCGCTGTCGTCGAATCGCGTCGATCTCACAACCGCGTCCGAGGGGTCTTATGAACTTCAACCAAGGCGGGCCGATCACAAAACATATCTGGCTGTTTGCGACGCTACTCGGTTTCTGGGCGGCACTGGGACTGACCCAAACGTCTGAAGAACTGGTGAACGACGGCAAGAACACCGAAAACGTCCTCACCCAGAGCATGGGCTACGACCGAAAGAGTTACAGTCCGCTCACGCAAATCAATAAAACCACGGTCAAGCGTCTTGTTCCCATCTGGAGCACGAGTCTCATGAACGACCAGGGAGAACTGGGCGCGCCAACGATTTATAACGGCGTTATGTACGTAGTCAACGGGAAGTGGACCTTTGCCCTCGACGTTGAGACCGGCAGGCAAATCTGGCGCACGCCGGTGCGCCTCGAATCGGGGATCCAGCGGTCCGCTTTCCACCGGGGCGCGGCGACGATCTATAACGGCAAGCTCTTTCGCGTGACGATCGACAACCATATACTCGCCCTCGACATGAAAACCGGCGAAGAACTCTGGAACCAGAAATTCGCCGATTTACACGACGGCTACTACGCCACTGCCGGACCGATCATTGCCAATGGCGTCCTGATTTCCGGAGTGGCCGGTGGAGAATCCACCACGCGCGGGTTTCTTGACGGCTGGGATCCCGACACCGGGAAGAAATTGTGGCGCAGATACACCATTCCGGCGCCGGGCGAACCTGGTTCCGAGACGTGGCCAAAGGATAGCGACGCCTGGAGCCAGGGCGGAGGTCCGACATGGCGCTCCGGTTCATACGATCCCCAACTCGATTTGGTCTATTGGGGGACTGGCAATGCCGAGCCATACGATCCCAGACCCCGCGAGGGTCTGGACAGCCTGTACACGAACAGCGTGCTGGCAATCCGGCCGAAGACCGGTGAAATTGCCTGCTATTTTCAATACACGCCAAACGACGTATTCGATGTGGATGCCACAGACGAGCAAGTGCTGGCCGATATCCGGGTGGCCGGCCAGCCTCGGAAAGTGATGATTCAGGCCAACAAGAACGGGTTCCTGTACGTGCTGGACAGGACCACCTGCAAACTGATCGCGGCCCATCCCTACGTCAGAGTCAATTGGGCCACGAGTATCGACACGGCCACGGGCCGGCCGGTGTTGACAGATCTTCAGCAGCGCTTTCTCGGTGGAGAAGAGGTCGAAATCTGGCCGTCGCGCGGGACGAACGCTACGCCTGTTGCGTTCGATCCGAAAACGGGCCTGATCTACGCCAGCACGTGGAACATCCCGCGCATACAAAAGCTTGACAAGCCGCGACCAGCGATCCATGGTGGAACATCGACCGGCGTCGTCGCCAGGGTCCCGGACACCAGACCAGGTGAGTTGTTAGGTTACTTCGCGGCGATCAATCCACTGACAGGTGAGAGGAAATGGGAAGTCCCCCTTACCGATCTGCCGGGCTCGGCCGGCATGCTGGCAACGGGAGGCGGGCTCATATTCACCGGTAAACTGTCGGGCGAATTCATTGCGCTTGACGAGCAGACAGGCAAAACTCTTTGGCAGTTCAAGACCGGATCGAGCGTCAATTCAACCGCTATTACATACACGCACAAAGGCCGCCAATACGTGACCGTTGCGTCGGGACTCGGCGGCATTGTTGCCACTCGCTATGCATCAGTTCAGATGCCGACGGGCGGCTCGGTCTGGACATTCGCGTTGATGGCTGAATGACTCTTAGTTGACTTCTATGCTCGATGCGACGGCTGGCGTCGCCCGGAATCAGTAGTTAACGGCCAAAATCCACTAAAATACCCAGACTGAAGTTTGTGCGACCATCGAGATAATCGTCCGTGGAACCGCTGAAGCCCAGTTTCCCGTGGGTACACCGGAGAAGCGACTGCTCAGGAGACAGGCACCAGTTCCTCCGGAAGTACTGCCGGCACCTCCCCGTTTGCGTTTCCAGCCTTTCGCCCAGCACTCATTTCTGCGGACGCCATTTGTCTCCGCGAATACATTTCTTCGCACATTCCGGCGGTACGTCCTCTCTATGCTACGCAGTTTTCCGAAAGCTCACATTACACTTCCGTGGGTGCCCGGAATCACCCGCCAGGATTATGCAGGAAGATCCAGCGCGTTACTTGCAACTGCGCGAAATGGAAGTGTTCATCGTCACGAACGTGTGATACGGCAGATGCGAAATCAGGCGGCCCACCGCCATAAAGCTGCAACCAAATCCAATCAGCGCCGAAAGAAAGTAGCCATACCCATAAAACGGGAACCCTAAGCGAAGCGAGAGAAAGGTGAACGTTCCGTTCGTCAGAAGCAGGAGAACGCTCAGGGCCACCTGAATGCGCCGCTGATCGAAGTACGAGAGAACAATTGACAGGAAAAGATAACCCGCCTGAAAGAATGCGCCGGCCAGGCCCAGGCGGAATATGCCGAGTTGCCGAAGGTTGATACCGAGCGAGGTGAGAAGCTGTGGCGCCAGCAGTATCGCCAAAAGGGAGATCGATGCCTGCAGTACCAGAAAGCTGCGCGCGCCATCCAGAAACGATCTGATCAACTCGCGCTGATTCGCCTCAATCCGCTGGTGAGGCGCGTGTTTCTGAATGTCGGCATAAAACCGAAGGTAGCGTTCGTAAAATCCGGTCTCGATACTGAGCGTGAACGCAGCCACCGAAGGCACGATCGACAGGTAAGCGAGGAACATCGCTCCGTCATAGTCAGGATGTGAAAACAGCCCGTTCGCCAGAACCTCTCGTCCGGGCGCCGACCACATGATCCATTTATCTGCCCAGACCGCGATGTTATAAACGAGCGCCGCCGCGGCGAGATCCCAGTAGCGATGAAAGTATGCAAGAAACGCGAAGGGCTGACTGGCGCGTGTCGGATACTCGGCCAACACGCGGGAAAGCAGCGTGAAGAAGATAAAGGCAACGCCCAGGTTGAAGCCCATGAGCATACCCTCCACGGCCCATCCATATGCCAGCACGCCTGCGGCCACAACGCTGAGAGCCATGCCGCCGAGAAACGCCCAGGTCACCGCCCGGTAGCTCTTCAACGCAGTAAGGAAAACGCTGACACCCCAGATTCCGGTGACCAGAGCGAAGTTCAGGATCGAAAGAAGCCGAAGAACCGGGTCCAGCTTCACAAAGAAAAGGTAAAACGGGACAACAACAGGCAGAGAAGCGCAGTAAATGAGAGCCAGAGAGCCCATCAGCAGCGCGGGCGCCTGCTTCACCTCTTTCTCGTAAATATAGTCAGCCAGTCGCCGCGTCGCGACCGCAGTGACGGGCGCCGAGAACACCAGCGAAAACGCAAAGTTGTAGACGATTATGCTGCGAAATGTGGCGAGGCCTTCGGGCGTAGTGGCCGGCATCCCGAGTGCGACGATCGCCGAAAGAGCCAGCATCGTGAAAAGCCAGGGGCCACTTGTTGTGAGGGCGGCATAACCATAGCCCTGCACCATCCCGGCAAGGTCGTCCCTTTGCGTCAGGCGTCTGAGCTCAAACCCGATACCTGCCATCAGGCCGCTCCCTTTGATCGGAAAGACGGCAACACTGGAATCGCCCACTGCTGGTAAAGATGTCGATAAGCGGCCTCCAGTGCCGGCTTATTGTAGTAGAGCTCCACACGCCGGCGCATCGCTCTCCCCGCTTTTTCGCGCCAGGCGCGGTCCGTCAGCAGTCGCGCCATCGCATGCGCCGTCGCCGTTGGATTCGAAAGAGGAACCACTTCTCCGCCGGCACCGAGCGCTTCCGTCTCGCGCCGATCGCCCCAGATCATCTCGCGGCAGGCCCCGACGTCGGTTGCAACCGACGGTATTCCGGCGCAGCCCGCTTCCAGAATAACCAGGGGCTGAGCCTCGCTGATGCTGGTGAGAACAAGAATATCGATCTGAGGGAGGTATTCCTGTATCGAGACTCTGCCGGCGAAGATGAGCGAATCCTGCATCCCGAGGTGCCAAACCAGGGCTCGGCACTGTGCCATATACTCCGGATCTTCATCCTCGGGGCCAAGCACGAAAGCCCGCACATGAGGCACGATCTCGCGCAGAATGGCCACCGAGCGAATGTAGGTCTTTACATCCTTGATCGGGACTACGCGGCCGATCAGCGCGACCGTTGGCGGATGCGCGCTGTGGTCACCGACGGCTCCCGAGAGTGCCTGAAAATCGACACCATTGGGAATGACTTCCAGTTTTCCGGGATCCGCGCCCTCGGCAATCTGGAGTTGCTGATTTCCGCCAAAGAGGGTCACGATCCGGCACGCAGCTTCGTAGCAGGCTCGCGAGTAAGAAGCGAACGTATCTACCCAAAAGTCCTTCAGGTCGCGGGCCTGTTTCTCCAGTCGAAGGGTATCGCCGGGTTCATGAGTAAGCCAATCCGCCATGGCAATCTCTATGCGGCGCTCGTTGGTATAGATCCCGTGTTCCGTCAGCAGCACGGGCGTTCCGGCTTCAATCCGGGCCCTGACTGCAAACAAACCGGCATAGCCCGTGCAGAGCGCATGGTAGACGCGCGCTTCCGGCAGGGGAGCGAGGAGTACGGAATACAGCCCGGAGAGGATGTTGCGCCATGTCCAGAAATAGTCGAGGAACGAGCACTGCGGGAACGAGGAGCGGTAGAGACTGAGGAGAAGATCCCATGCCTCGGGCGAATCGAGCAGGACCGTTTGGCCCAGTTGAGCGGACAGCGGACGGAGCAATTCCACGATCGCCGTGAGCTCTTCAAGTCCGGCCCCCGATTGCAGCTTCTCCAGCGGCGCCCGCAGGCTCCTGAGGAGCCGCTCAGACCCTCGAACCTTTTGCGCACCCTGCGGCAGCGCGCCCACAACCACGTTCGTTATGCCGCGGACGTTGGGCGGAACTTCATACCGATGTGTCAGATCGGCGCCCTGCGCTATCAGGCAGACGAGATGAAAAGACAGGTCGCTTTGCCCGTGCAGCAGATCGTGCGTCCAGGTCGAGACTCCGCCGGAAACGTACGGGTAAGTCCCTTCCAGAACCAAACACACGTCAACGGGCTCTATTGGTCTCTTTGCGGTTACGCGGCCCATAGCTGCACCGCCTCGACGGCCGCGGGAGGAAGCCCGGCGGCAGACGCGAAACGCTCCCGGCGGGGGCGTGCATACGCGCGCAGCTCAGCAAAGCGGCCCAGCATATAAAGGCTCTCCATGTACCAGAGTTCGGCTTGCTCGGCAGCACCGCCAGCCGCGATCGCTTTTGCCAGGAATACCGCAGCCTCTTCGTGCTGTCTGCCACGGAGCAGTAAACGGCTGAGGGCGATTTGCACAACGCGATCATCCGGTCTGACTGCCAGGCAGGCGCGATACGCGTCAAGTGCACGTCCCCGCGCCTCTTCTTCCCGGCGCGGGTCGAGAATGGCGCTGTAAACATGCTCATCGTAGTGGCGGGCGAGTGCTGCCAAGGCATCGGCATCTTCAGGATTCTCAGTTACCTTTCGGGTAAGCTCAAGCGTCCGCGCGTGCAGACTGGCTTCGATTCTATTCATCGCCGTCGCGGCCTGAACGCGAATGGCATTGTTCGGATCGGTGAGCGCGCGCTTGAGAATCGAACCGAACGCGGGGCGAAAGGATCCGTTGATCAGCGTGATCATGGCCTGCTTCTGCTGAAAGCTGCCGAACTCAAGGACCTCGGCAAACGGGGCGAGACCAGCTGGATTGTCCAAATCAGCGAGAGCAGCCTGATTCAGCAGTTCGCCGCCAGCCTCATCGGCGCTCTCGGGGAAGAGCGTCCGGTACCACTCCTCGAAAGGCTTCGCATTGCGCATCAAAATGCGTGCGAGGAGCATGGTGATGATTGTTCCCGCCGCGCCCACAGGCCCCAGCGCCGCAGTCCCGACGATCAACAGCATCGGAATTCGCACGTCGGCCCGCATTCCCGGTGAATATCGGCCCCAAAGGCAAAGCGCACTGACGATCGCGACATGTGCGCCGAGCGGCGCCCACAACGGGGTCGCAGGCATAAGAAAGCCCCGAGTGACGAAACATTCAGCGGCAAAAACAGCCATGGCCATCAAAGCGACGTGAAGGGGCTGAGTGAAGTGCCGTTCTTCAGACAATATTCACCTCCTTCACCTCCTGCAGGCCCTCGAGCGCTCTCGCCATATTCACCAGGTCATCGGGCACGGCCGGCGTTGTTTCATGGATTGCATGGATCGCAAACCCGAATACCGCCTCCGCCGCGAAACCTCCGAGTTCACCCACGAGCGCCGACCGCAGCTTTCCCACCACGACCTCGGCATCGCGGACTGTCGATGCCGGCAGAACGATGGCGTATTCTGTTCCTGTCCGCTGGTAATCGAACGCCAGATCGGTCTTGCGCAATGCCCCTGAGGCGGCCCGTCCGAAGGCCGGAGGAATTGCCGCCAGTTGCTCATGTGTCAGGCAATCGGGATTTTCCACGCGCGCCACAATCATGCTGAGATCAAAGCCGACGCGCGCCGCCAGAACCGACAGGAACGAGAGCTGACGCGAAAGATACCCATATGCGTAAAGCTCCGTCTCGGCATTCACTACACTCCCGGAACGCGCTTCCTGATAGCGCACCGCATTTTCATAAGCCGTGCCAAGCCACTGGCACAATACCCGCAACGTTTGCAGATTGCTGAAGCTCAGTTCCAGAAATCCAAGCCGGTCGATCTTCATCATCCCGAGGACCCGGCCCGACTCCGGCGCGAAAATCGGCGCAGCCACCATCCCCTCGCCTGCGAGTACAAACGCATCGTCAGGACTCGCCACCGAGAGCACGCGCTGTTTACCGACGATCTCCACAAACAGGCCCGAGTCCGGCCCATAGTCCCGCCGCGGCTGATCCTGTCCTGACCAGCCTTCCTTCACGGCCAGCTCCAGCCGGCCATTGTTCAGCAGATAGGCCGAAAATCGTTCCGGATTCATTACGGAGCGCACCAGACGGGAGATGCCCATCAGCACCTCCGACGGATTCAGCTTCTCGATCGCCCGGGCCGCTTCATACATCCCGACGGCGCTCTTCAACTCGCTGACCACGCGCCTTTCGAGCGTCTGTTTGATTTCGCTGACTTTCTTATAGGCGCCAGTCAGAATTTCTTCCCTCTCAGTGGCCTCCGCAAGCTGCCGGCGGAGGCCTGCGCGCTCGCGAATCTGGCGGGTGCGCAACTCGCCCAGCACGATCGCCGAGACGAACCACAATATGGGCAAGCGGCTGAGTTCGAAAAGCCACGCAAAGCGGTCCAGGGAGATCGGTTGTGGCGGAACATTGCCGGCAAGCAGGGCAACAGCGGCTGCCCCGGCTGCGAACAGGCCGGAGTTGGTTCCGTACTGGACAGAGACCAAAAGCACGGGAACCCAGAATGGGTGCAGCGACAACGCGCGGAACCGGCTGCCGTCGAAGAACAGCCGGTCCGCTGCCAGCGCAATGCCGAGAAACAAGACGACTTCGAGCAGCGCGGAAAGCCGGATTCCGGCGACAGAACGTTCGCCAGAAGCGGCCGTATCAGGTGCAGCGTGCTGGATTGTCCGTTCCATATATCAGAAGAGCCAGAAGATGCCGAATCGCAGGCTTGTTACTTTTTGAGTCGAGTCGTACTTATACAGCCGGTGATCGTAGTCGATCTTAGCCCCGAAGTGGCGGAAACGATCGTAGTTCACGCTGCCCCTGTAGAACGGCGAGCTCCCGCCGAAACGATCCACGGCGTAACCTGCCGCACCTGAAACGTGCAGGCCCCGAGTGATCTCTCTGGCCGTCTCCACGCTGCCCGCGTGAACTTCGCGGCTGGCAAGCGGCAGGGGCCGGAAAGTCTGCCCCGCCGGGGTCTCTCCGAGCTTTTCGTGCAGGACGTATTCAGCGTCGACAGAGTAATTCAAGGAAAGCCCGGGCGATCGCAACAATCTCATACCGACGTTCCCGGTCGCAGAGACCGTCTCGGCCGCGCGAGGCAACCCCGGCAGATCGTACCGATTCACGGCGGCGCCGATCGCGACCGATGTGCGCGCGTTGACGGGCTGATCACGCCGGAGCTCAAGGCGGTCGCGCACGCCGCGTTGCGCCAAAGATTCGCGGAAATCCCAGTCGGGCTTTCCGATCTCCAGCGCCGCGCTGGTCAACCCCCTCAGGTCAGGCCGGACAACGGAGACGCCTCCGCCGGTCGACACGCCACCGGCAAACAGCGAGCCCTTGACCCGCGTGCCGTCTTCCGCATCCCATTCGACCGCGGCCTCGCCGCGGCGGACAGTCCCGTCAAATGCTCCCTGCGCGCCATTCGTTCGCTGAAGGTCGCGGATCGAAACATGATCCTGTTCCATGGAGAAGAGCGCCCGCACGGCGTCGGAAATCACGCTCTGACCGGTGACACGGACGATGTCTTCGTTCTGCGCTCCGGCGATGCCGCGAAACTCGCTCTCAGTGACCAACTGACCGGCACGCGCCTTCTCGATCATGGCCCGTGTGTCTTCGATGTCTTCGTTACCGGGGTCCATTTCCGCCGCGCGGTCGATTAGACCTTCCGCAAGCCGGCCGCGGCCCGCAGTCTGTTCGAGCGAGCCAAGAGCGGCCAGTATTTCGGGCGAGGGAGCACCCCGGCCCGCGAGGCTTTGCATCAGATCCACGGCGTCAGCCAAGTGACCGGTGGACGCCAGCAAGTGCGCGCGCAGAATGGCGACACGGGTTCCGCCGGACGCGACCGGATCCGACAGGACGTCGTCGGCTTCGTCGTACTTGCCGGCTTCGAGCAGCATGTTTGCATAGTCGGCGCGCAGTTCGCCATTGCGGGGTTCGGTGGCGATCAGTGCGCGGTATTCGCGCAATCCCTGCGGCGCGTTGCCGCAGCGTAATAACGCCTGCGCGCGGGCGGCGCGGGCATCCACGGACGGCGAGGCCAGGCGCTCAATCAGGCGCAAAGCGCGGCCGTAATAGACGCGGGCCAGTGAGCGCTTCCCTTCGCGCCAGAGCATTTCGGCAAGATAGTAGCTGTCCTCAAAACTGCCTTCAGACGAAGCGAGGGCTGTAGTGAGATATCGTTCCGCCTCCGCATACCGCGCCCGGCCGTATGCGAAGATACCGAGCCAGTGATTGGCTTCGGGATCCGAGGGGGCGAGCGCCGCCAGACGCTCATATGCCGGGGTCGCGGCTGCCACACCGCCTTCATCCCGGACGAGAGTCGCCAATTGACGCACACGCTTGCGATCGCCAAGGGCGGCCGTCTCACGGGCCACCGCGGCGGACAGCGCGGCCGTTTCGTTCCGTGCACCAAGAGCACGCACATATATGTCGAAGATCTCGCCTCCGGCGCCGCCCGGCGGCGGATTCGCCGACACAACCGCGATCACACGGTCAGTCGCCCCTGCGTCGAGAAGACGTTGCAGCCATCCCACCCTGTCGACACCCGTCGCACCACGCGCACGCTGCTCGAGCCAATCCAGAGCTTCGCCGCCCGGATGGTCCCCCCACAGAAACATCCACTCGTTCACGTCGGGGCTGTCAGGTGCTGCAGCGCGGGCCAGTTCAGCAAAGAGAGATCGCGCCCATTCTGTTTTTCCATCGTCGACGAGCTTGTAGGCGATGTCTCTTTTGGCGTCCTCTGTTAATGCGCTGCCCGCCAGACGAGCGCGCCAGAAATCGAGCAGTTCGGCCCTCCGACCCAGTTGCTGCAGCGCGTCCTCGTAGGCGTCAATCCATTCGGGCAACCCACGAGAGGCAAGGTCGCGCAAATATGGAAGCGCCTTTGCTTTCCCGCCGATATCGAGAAGGTCATGAACCCGGGCGTCGCGGGTCCTTAGGGAGAGATTGGTGCGGGCCAGATCGAATTCCAGAAAATCCACGGCTTCCTTCTGTTTCCCTGCTTTGACCGCAGTCTCGAGCAGAAGCGGCACGAGATCTTCGCGGTGCCGGGCCAGGATTTTCAGGCTGGGCAGAGCCGCGTCCCATTCGCCCAGATCGAGAAGGCCATTGATGACTTCCAGTTGTTTGGTCTCATCCGGCTGACCCTGATCGAGCTTCGCGGTCCAGTATTTCCGGAGTTCATTTTTAAGCGCGCGGGCGTCGCTTCCCGACCCGCCTTGCATAGCGCTCAGCAGCGCTGCGGCGTATTCCTCTTCCACCTCAATAGAGCCGCCGGTGCGCAAAGCACGCAGATGCGGCAGCGCCGCGGCGGGCTGGCCGGCCGAGTTGAGGGCCCTTGCCAGCATGAGGCGGTTTGCGTCCCCGCCTTTTTCGCTGAAAAGGCGGCTGGCCACCGTCAGCGCAAGCTCGGGTTGTTTGTGATCCTGCGCCAGATAGCCAAGCTCATGCAGCAACGGTTCGGGAATCAGCCGCGCCGGCTTCGCCTTGATCCATAAGCCGACGTCGTGCCCCCTGCCGCCGGCTGCAGCCAGAAGCGCCCATGCCTCATCGGCTTCGAACGTCGATCGGGCCGTTCGCAGCCGGTCGAAGCCGCGCAGGCCATCGGCGGGCTTTCCGATTGCTATGTACTCACGGGCAACATCGAGAAGCAGTTCGCCGGAGAGAGCAGAAATGGAAATCTGCGCCAACTGCGTCGCCGCCTCCATCTGACGCCCCAGGGAAACATCGAGGTGAGCAACTGCCACCCGATCGACCGCCGCGAGATTCCTGTTCTCCTCCGCGATCTTCAGGTAGCGCGCGGTTTCGGCCCAGTCACCCCGGCCGAAGGCGAGCCGGGCCGCCAGCAGCGGATGCGCATCGATGAAACCGGGTCCCGCGGCCGAGGAAATGCGAAACGCCTCCGCGGGCCGGCGGGCATCGAGAGTTCGCTCGACCAGAGTGACAAGCGTTGCTGCGTTCAATCGGTCAAATCCAACCTGCCCCCCGGCGTCGGCGGCCACGCTCAGTTCCCCGGCATTCAGCGCGAGGTCGATGAAAGTGTCGACGAGGTTGTCAGGCAGCGCCTTCCTCAGCCACAGCTTCTTCAGCCGATCGAGAGCCTCGGAATTCCGGCCGGTAGCGGCTTTCTGCTGGAGCCATTCGGACAGCAGAAGAGGATCGCTGTCGATCGAGGATTCAAAGGGGGCGAGAAGTCTCACCGCCAGTGGCAGCTGGCCTTTGCCGCGCAGCAGCGCCGCAAACCGCACAACGGTCTCCGGCTCGCGATGCCGCTCGACCCACTGCGCTGCGCGATTGAGCGCACGCGGAGCCTGGCCGGAATCGAGCAACAGCGAAATCAAAAGCTCTACAGTTTCGGCCGAGACATCGGCCGGATGACGAGCCTCGAAGCGCTCCATCACGCCGGCCGCCTCGTTAAAACGCGATCCCACCGCCAGCAAATTCGCCAGCTCCAGGTATTCCGACGGATATCCTTTGTAGTGGGCGATCAGTGTCTGGAGCGCGGGAATGAGCTTCCCGTTATCGTCAGCATAACGATACTGAATGGTGAGCTCCCGTAGGCCGTTCTCCGAACCAGCCATCTTCTCGATCGCTTCGAGCGTAAGCAGATAGTCCTGCATCTGCTGGTTGTACTTTTGGAAAATCGCAACCTTGTGAAACAGCTCAAGACGATCCCGGTCGGAGGCGTTCATCCGCCGAAGAAGCTCGATGGCGCGGCTCACATCGCCGCGCTCGACATACAATTCCGCCAGCGGCATGACGACGCCTACAGACAAGTCACCTGCCGCCAGGCGCTTCTCGAGAATCGGTTCGGCTTCCGCGTACTGGCCGCCGCGAAAATACATCAGGCCGACATCGGAATCGCCGGGAATCAGCAGGATGCTTCCAGCCAGCCCGCCCGCGAGCACGGCCGCGAGGATGATGTAATGAAACGGCTTCACCGAAAGTTTCCTCGCTGAAGAACCCGAACCGCGAGCGGGGAGATCGCCGGCGTGCCGATCGTGAATCGGAGGGAACCACTACGATCCGCGGCAGCGTGGATATTCTCAACGAGTCGCGTGCCACGGCTGACGAGAACGTCGTATTGCGCATCCGGGCTCGACTTCCATTCCATCTCGCCGGCGCCGAACCCCTGCGACTCGAATTCAAACCGGGCCGTTCCACTGCACAGTTTCGAAACCATCCACCGGCTCTGGACCAGATACGGACGGGTGACTGAAGGAATCTTTCCTGTGGGCGCGAGAGCGATCACCGGCGCGCGATCCGCCGAGTCGAGCGCGACGTAGAGACTTCCCTGAAAATGTCTTTCCCCGACAACGCCCGCGGATGCGGCCCAATCGACCTCATCGGCATCGGCATGATCGAACCGGATCGTGTCGAGACCGTCTCGGTTGTCGATGCGCCAGCGACGCGGTCCAAGCTCTGCCAACTGCGTGGAATGAAACCCGTCGACAACAGCCGCATACTTGCTGGCGGTAATCGGCGCCAGATCCTGTGACCGGGCGTATTTCAGGTTTCCGGTTATCGCGTCGATGCCCGGTTGTTTCTCTCCCGAGTACATGTGGTAGTACAAGTTGAACGGTTTGATCCGCATGGGCGATTCGGTGCGGCGCAGCGTTTCCGGAAGATAGCGAAAGCCGAAATACCGTTCATTCCATGAGTTTGTGTAGATGTTCTCGTTGCTGTCGGAACTGTAGACCTGGCGCATGGTTCCGACCTGCCGGCTTAACGGCGCTACCCAGGCGTAAGAATTAAACTCCGGGTCGAGGCGTGTATCGCCGCCATTGATGTTGCGCAGGCCCGCCCGCGCGGTAGCGCGCAGCACACTTTCCGGCACCATGGTGGTGCCCGACCATTGCATGATCGCGACATGCTTTCCCGGGGGCAGCAGACTGTTCAGAAACGAAACAGATCCGCCGATCTCCCGGTCAGGATCGAAGGGATACAGGGTGTAGCTCCGGGTCCGGCTGTGCCCGCGCGTGACGGACGATGTATCTTCATTCGTTTCCTGCTTCGAGTAACGCTCCAGAGCACGGTTGATCGCGGTCCAAGGCGCCGCGTCGAATAATCCGGACACCCTCAACCCGATCCGGCCTGACGCCGGGGCTGCCGCCGGGTTCGTTTGGTAAAGGGTTTCCCAATCCAGCGGATGACTGTAAGTATGGCTGCCGGCTTCTACCCAGGGCAGCGATAACATCTGCTGCGCCAACGCGATAGCGTCCCGCGTGCCGAACCAATCCGGATCGAGATCCCCCGCGATCGGGCCCACCGTCACCGGAAGATCGGGGAACGGCTCGATCGCCTCTTTGAAGACGACGGCGGCCGAAGACAACTTCTCCCGGGCGTAGCTGGTTACTTCGGTCAGGTTGCGCCATCCGTCGCCATCGATCTGGCTGTAATAAATCCGCCGGCCGCTGAGCGTGGTGGTATCGGGTTTCGGCAGATCGTCGGCGCCGAAAGCCAGCCTCAGAAATTCGAACGGGTTGATGTACCACGCCAGCTGATCCTGGCGGTCGCTGGCGAAGTGCGTGTAACCGCTCCCGACCCAGCCGCCGAACGGGCCGGTAAGCACCAACTGCGCGTCAGTCGCCCTGTCATTGTTCTGCCGGATCGTGAGATGTGACTGCACGCGCGGATCGAGAATCCGGATCCGGTCAAAAGCAGGCAACACGGCGGGCAGGGGCCGTTCGAATCCGATCATCGCGGGGTCCTGATAGACCACGTGCTGGTTGTATGTAACGGCCGTCCAGTCTTCGATCCGAAGTCCCATCTTCGACAGAAAGGAATTGATGACCGCAGGCGGCGTGCGATGCCCCTGGTCATCTCTGCTTACGCTGAGTTCCCCGATGATCACGAACCGTTTCCCGCTGTCAATAGCCCGCGCTCCCCATTCCAGGAATTCGACTGGATGAGGCATCGAATCCGTCTTGAACCAGGTAACGATGCCGCGCACATCCTTCATCTCGTCGGGGGTGGGCAGCGTGGTCCGCAGGTCGTGGTATCTCACCAGAAAACCCAGATGATTAAGAGGCATCTCGAGAAGCCGGTGGATCCGCGTGTCGCGCAGCTCCGGATACTGGGCGCCGTTGTACATCGCGAGGATGGTGCGTGGCAGGGGCGCTGGCGCGCGTTGCGTCGAAGCCTGCGCCAGGCTGGCCAGTATTAAAACCAGCAGTGCCCGAATCATCGCGGCTCCGGGATCAGCTGATCGAGGGAAATTGTCGCCACATAGGGTTCGAACCCGTGAGAACGCTCCTCGCGATACGCTTTCCGTATGCCTTGGACGTCGACCGGATCCCAGTAGTCGAGCGTGCAGACACGCAATGCCGGGTTGATCGCCCGCAGGCTCCCGAGCAGCCGGGCCTGACGCCGATACTCGGCTTCCGGCACGCGGCGGTAGGTTTTTGCAGCAAAGTCATAGGTGCCATAGACCGACTCGCCGAGTACGATATCCACGGTCGCGGCAATCTGCGGGAGAATCTCGTATCCGCGGTTCACCATCAGGCGCGCCTCGGGATATGCCTGGCGGATTTCCCTTACGAGCATTACCGCTGCCTCTTTCATGCCGTGGAACCTTACCGGATCGCGGCGCTCCAGATCGGCGGCGTCGTCCACGGTGTCCAGAAAGAACCCCTGGAAGCCCTGCGCCGCAATCGCCGGCGCCAATCGCCTGACCACCATAGCTCGCCATCGTGGATCGCGAACATCGACGAAATAGCTGGCCGGCCAGTCAGGGTTTGCGCCCAGCAGTAATCCAGCCTGCTTCGCATCGGCAAAAGACTCCCGATGCTGCTCCAGTTCGCAAATGCTCAGATAACCGAGGACGGTGGCTCCGCCGGCACGGATGGGACCGAGCGCCGGGTGCCGATCTCCCTCAAAAACGAGCAGATCGTAGCCGCGAAAACGCTCAGGCTTAACCTGATCCGCGTAATAAATTGCCCATGGCCTCCGGACAGGACCAGAACCCATCACCATGAGCACAGCCATCGCCGCGAGGACCTTCAACCGCAAGATCATGTTCTTCGGGGACTACCCGGACCCCAACCTTATCGGCCCGGGGGTGGACTTTTCTAGCCTCGTTGCAGCAGGCCCTACGGACCCCACTCAGATTCAACGAAGCCGTTATCGCCCGCTCACGCCAGGACGGTCGAAGTGTGAACGTACCCCGCGCGCACCGCCAGAGGTTCTTTGGCCGGCGCGAGGCAGCAGCGAATGGTGATTGTCTCGTCATCGCAGCGGAACGGCAGGACGGTCCAGCTGCTGGTGCCGAGACTGCGCGACGTGAAATTTCGTCCGTAGATAACGGTGGGGATACTGAGCCCAAGCGGCCCGAGATGCTCCTCAACCATGGTCTTGAAGTTGCCGACGATCATATTGGCTACCTCACCCACGGCGTCCAGCACCTCTTCGTTCACCGAAGTGCAGTCGGACATGAGGAACTGATTGGAGATGCGGCAGGCGAAGGGCGCGGAACAGGAAATCACACCCGTACCCGCCCAGGCGCCGGCCATGCCGACAAAGGCCAGTACGCCGTCCGAGACGGTCGGGGCATTCTCATCGGCGTACTCGGGTTCATTGGCGAGATCCATGCCCAGCATGGTAGAGAATACATCCGCGGTGGATGTCCTCATGTACTCGATAATTCTCTTTTCGTCAATCATTGGATACCCTTTCGCGGTCAGATGAGACCCGTGAGTTTTTCTTTGATTTGCTCGGCGGTGAACGGCTTGCGCACGTAGCCTACGGCACCGAGCTGCACGGCTTCGAGAACTTTGGCCTGACTGCCCTCGGTTGTGATCATGACAACCGGAATATCCTTCCAGTCGGTATTTCCTTTGAGCTCGCTGAGAAGCTGAAGCCCGTCCATGTTCGGCATGTTGATGTCCGAAAGGATCAGCTTGACTTTGTTGTCGCGAAGGCAGGTGAGGGCTTCCACGCCGTCTCCCGCTTCGTGAACGCTTCCGAGCGGCAGTTCCGTCTGTTGCAGCACGCGCCGCAGGATCTTACGGATAGCGGCCGAGTCGTCGATAATGAGAACGTCCATTGCACTCCCCGATCCCTTATCGGACGGGTGCCGGACCTTTTACTGCCTTCAGCCAGTGAGCAGCGCGTCGAACAGAGTCTGGGTGGGCATGCGGGCCTGGGCGTCGAGGGTTTCCTGCATCTGGGTCTGCGTCTGGGTCAGGTGAGTAATCGTGGTGGCTTCGTTGGCGTTGGTGAGCTGACTGAGCTGGGTCTGCAGCTGGGTGGCATTGGTCTGCGCGGAACTGAGGCTGGAGTTGATCTGATCCTGCGCTGTTCCGTAAAAGGCCAGCTGGTCATTCATATATGTGGACGCTGACTGCAGGTTGTTGATGGCTGTGTTAATTCCCGTCAGGTCGTTGTTCTGCAGCGCGGTCTCGAGGCCGTTCAGCGCCGCGAATACATTGTTCTGCGAGACAGTGTCGTCGGGATTACGGGCATCGAAGATCGTGTTCGCCGTCAGTGAGGCTGCGATCTGGATACCGTTGGCTCCCTGCACCACGTCTGTGTTGGTGGCGATGGCCAGGCGGTCGACGCCCGTGGGTGAAGTGGGATCGAGCTGATAAAGCTGGGTTGTGTTCTGGTCGCCGCTGAAGATGTATTGCCCGTCCACAGTCGTGTTGGCGTTAGACACCATCTGCTGCATCAGACCCTGCACGCTCTGTGCGAGAGTGGTGCGCGTCGCGGCCGTCTCACTGAGGCCGGTTGCCTGGGTGGCGATGGACGACGCATTCTGCAGCAGAGTGACCGAACCGGACAAGGCGTTCTCCGCTGCGCTGATGGTCCCCAGGCTGCCGTTAAGGGTGGTCTGCAGCGTTTGATTCTGGCTGAGCTGCGCGTGCAGCTGGAGAATCGGGCTCAACTCGTCAGGCGCATCCGACGGCTGGTTGACCACCAGTCCGCTGGCGAGTTGGGCCTGATCCGTATTGAGCTGAGACTGAATGTTATTCAGGGCGTTAATGAAATTCTGCCCTTCCGGGCTGATGACGCTCGTGATCATAAAGAATCCTATTGGACAAGCTGGATCGCGTCGAGAAATTCCTGCGTCACCTGGTCGAGGACAGTGACCATTTTCGAAGCCGCGTCGTAGGATTGCTGGAACTGGAGAACCCTGATGGCTTCCTGGTTCAGATCGACGCCCGAATTCTGCTGGCGCAGGGTCTGCGCCTGCGTGAGAGTTTCCTGGGAGGACTGCTGCTGGCTTTGGGCGGTGGAAATAACGGTTCCGAGCTGGCCCGCTATGTTTCCGTAAAACTGGTTGTAACTCATGCCGTTGATCTCGTCCGCGGCAGTCTGCGGGGTGGCGAGATTTGCCAGAGCGAGAGGGATGCCGTTGTCGACCTCGGGCGGGCCGGGGTCGATCGCGGCCAGCTGACCCGGGGTAATTCCAGGGCTCAGAGAAATACTGGCAGCGATGCCGGCGGGATTGGTCGCATCGTAACTGAACAAAGGCACACCGGGAACCGCGGGAGCGCCGGTGGTGGGATTGGCGTCGCTGATGTTGCCACTGGTCAAAATCGAGTTGACCGTATCGGCTACCGTCTGCGCCAGCTGGTTGAGCGACCCCTGCTGACTGGCGGAACCCTGGATCTGCGCGAGAGTGCCGTTGACGGCCTGCAGCAGGCCTCCGATCTGGCCAGAACTGATTTGTGAGCTGATGTCGTTGCCCTCGGAGTCCAATATCTGCGCAGTGGGCGCTGCAGAGGGGTAGGTCGGCGGAGGATTCGTCGGGACCGTCACGTTGGCGCTGATCGCATATTGCGTCTGTCCCACTACAAGCGGGGTCTGACCGTCGAGCAGGACCTCCATGGTTCCATCGCTTTGCTGGATGAAAGTGACGGGAACAATCGCCGAGAGTTGTTCGAGGTTATTGTAGATATCGGCCTGCACCGAGGGGTCGGTTGCGCCGCCCAGGGTTCCGAGACTGATGTTGTCCTGCTTGATATTTCCGGTGAGCGTGTTGACCTGGTTAACCAGGCTGGTGAGATCGTTATCCGCGGTTTGGGCCGTCGTGGACACCGCATTGGCCTGCTGCTGGAAGGTCTGCACAAGACCTTGTGCGCCATTGATGACTGCCTGCTGCGCATTCGAATCTTCGGGAGAAGCCGCCCAGCTGGAAAAGGCCGAATAAAGAGTGTTCAGAGCGCCCGGTATGCCGCTTGTACCGTCGACGGGAAAGCTGTTCTGAAGGTCCTGCAGTGTGCTGAGTTGCTGAGTCCAGTTACCCAGCGTGGTTTGCGCCTGCTGCACGGCGTTTTCGGCGTAAACGTTGCGCGCACTGACGACTGGACCGGATATGACGCCGCCGGCGCCTGCGGCGCCCGAGCTGACTGAATAGTCGACAGGCAGCGGTTCAAAAGTTGCGGTCTGCTCGACGTAACCGGGGGTCTGGGCGTTCGCGATATTATTCTGCGTAACGTTGAGAGCGTTCTCGAACGCGGTGATCGCGCCCGACATGCTGTTCAGCGCCGCACTCAGAGTTGCCATAGGTCAGCCGAGCACGTGCACGTGGCCGACCGTTTGGGTGACCGCGGGGTCGATATCCATCGCAAGAGTTCGGGTGGAGCGCGGGGCATGGATAAGCATGTTGCGGCGGAATGTGGCAGCCGAATCGAGCAAGTCGGATATCGCGCTTAGTTCGCTGCGCATTTCCAGCAGCAGATTCGTCAACTCTTTTTTCGGCCAGTCTGCACGATCGCCTTCCATGGCGGTGACCAGCTTGTGAACGCACTGAAAAATGCTCAGGCGGCAGGCATCGATGTTCCGGGGACTTGGGTCGAGGAGCAGGCTGCGCGCCTGCCGCAATGTATCGAGGACTCCGGCAATCACCGGACTGGGGTCGGTCCCCGGCGTCATTGGCCGCTTTGGCTGGTCGCGACGATATGGTCGACCATGGCACGGCTGACAGCCTGCGGGTCGACCTGATATGTTCCGGACCGGACCGCAGCCGTAAGCTGCGCAACGCGCTGCGCGCGGCTGGCGGAATCGCTCTGCATAATCTTAGACAGCGAGCCCGCGAGGTTTGAAAGCTGAAGCCCGTCCGAGGACTGAGAAGACTGGACGGTGCTGCCTTTTGGCGTCGAATTGGGACCCTGGCCCGGAGCCGTCTGGCCGAGCGCCGAGGTGCCAATGTTGCTGTTATCCTGGATTCGCATCTTGTTATTTTTCGGTGCGTTGGCACCGTACCTCTCTCTTCTTAGCATGCAGGGGGCCGAACCGCAGTAGGCAGATTCCGCTCATCTTCTGTCCTGCAACCATCATATCGGTCATTTCCCTACTATTCCAGCGGCTCCCCCGGTAGCGAGATATCGCCAGGCGATGATCTTCCGCCGACGATCCACCCCTCATCCAAGTGTCCGATAAGGACCATGGACGCCTCTCCCTCCCGACACCGACATGCAGGATAAGAACGGCCGACCCATCATCATCATCAGGAAGAAGAAGGTTGTCGCCCATGGCCACCACGGCGGCGCATGGAAGGTCGCTTACGCCGATTTTGTAACGGCCATGATGTCCCTATTTATCGTTTTGTGGCTGATGAACTCGAACGCCAAGGTGAAAGAGGCCGTGGCGGGATACTTCAAAGACCCCGCGGGCGTTGGAAAGCTGATGGGGACGACCAAAGAAGGCCATGGAAAGACAGATGTAATTCTCAAAGCTCCGCCTCCCGGGAAAGAGGAACAACCTGTAGTCCGGGAACAGGTGATTGTCAAGATGGACCCCGGCGCCAAAGCCGAGATGGAAAAACTCAAACAGGACATGGAGAAAGCGCTGAAGAATCTCCCGACGTTCCCCACGATGAAGGACCACGTCGCCATCGTGGTCACCGGCGAAGGCGTGCGGATGGAGTTGACGGAAACGGCCAAAGGCTTATTTTTTACAAATGGAAGCCCTACACCGACTGCAGCCGGGCGCACAGTGCTCGAAGCCGCCAGCGCGCTGATCCGGAAGATGCCGAACCGGGTAATGATCGAAGGCCATACCGATTCGGTGCCGTATGTGAGCACGTCGGGATACAGCAACTGGGAATTGTCGTCCGATCGCGCCAATGCGGCCCGGATCATCATGCAGCAAGCGGGCGTAAGACCGGGGCAGATGTACCAGGTCCGTGGTTTTGCCGATCAGGACCTGCGGCTGCCAAACAAACCCAATGACCCGTCTAACCGCCGTATTTCCATCATCGTCCTGAACACGGCGAAGAGAGCCGACGCGCCGGCGGCCGATCCGAAGAAGGCCGGCGCAGCCACCGCAAAAACGAACCCAAAGCCGCTCGGGAATTCGAAGGCATGAGGTTCGGGCGGGACGCGATCAGGCAGCGGTGGCGGGCTTGGCGGTCGTAGTCTTGCCGCCCCCGCGGCAGAGGTTCTCGAGTTCCTGAAATTTGGGACGCACCCCCGCCGGAACACCACGACGGGCAAACTCAACGGCAAGAATAGGCGCAGATCCTTTACAGAAAGCCATAATGCCCAGCCGCAGCACGTTGTAGTAGCGGGCTTCGGAGTCGAGGTTGCGGGACATCTTTGCCGCCATGGGCCCGAAGAACCCGTAGCAAAGCAGAATTCCGAGAAACGTGCCCACCAGCGCTGCCGCAACCTTCTTGCCGATCTCCTCCGGCGGCCCGCCGAGCGCGCCCATGGTGATGACGACACCGAGCACGGCGGCCACGATGCCGAGACCCGGAAGTGCGTCTGCCGTGCTCGTGAGGGCGTTCACGGGGTCGTGCGATTCCTGATGATGGACTTCCATGTCCAGTTCCATCAGCTGATCGAGATCGAGTGGTTCGACACCTCCGCTGATGAACATTCGCAGGGTGTCGCACAGGAAGTTGACGGCGTGGTGGTCCTTCAGAAACTTCGGATATTTACTGAAAACGGCACTTTTTTGAGGGTTGTCCATATCGGACTCGAGCTTCGGCAGCCCGTTCTTCCGCGCGTGGTTGAACAGGTCGTAAAGCATCTTGAGATTTTCGAGATAGAACTCCTTGCTGCGCAAGTCGGAACCGAAGACGCCTGCCAGCCCTCCTGCCAGTTTCTTAATGGTGGCGGCGGGGTTGGCGATGAGAATGGTGCCGATGGAAGCACCCAGAATGATGATCAACTCGGCAGGCTGGACCAGTACCAGAATCTGGCCATGCTCCATCAGATAACCACCGAGAATGGCGCCTATGACCAGGACGATGCCAATGATGGCGAACATGGATTAGAAGGATCTTCTCCCAGATCGCCATATCGGTCATCCGTTCCGGAAGTGTCGCGGGCGGCCGAACAGTGTGAGGAGGAGGCATCGAGGACTACCCCGCTGGAACATATCGACCGGCAGGAATCCCTTTACCACTTAAGTCACTTGTGCCACGGGGAGCACTTATGCCACGGAAGGCGCGGCCCCGAGAAACCTCTGCACCCTCAGGAGAAGTTCAGCTTCGGCGTGAGAGATTCCGATGCCGGCGGCGACATCAGCGGCATCCGCGCCCTGACGAAGCAGCTCGAGGGCGCCCGCGCGCTGATCGGCCGTAAGGACTGGCGCAGGCGCGAACGCCCGGGCAAGCGGGTCAGACGCGACGGAAGGCTGTTCGGCTGCTGCCTGTATACGAGCCAGGTCGGCCTGGACAGACTCCACCGTTTTTCGCAGCTCATCCGAGGCGGCCTGCAACCGGCTGACCCGGCGCGTGCCGCGACTTGTCAGAATGACGATCAGCGCGCCGATCAGCCCGACGCCGATGAGCAGTGCACCACCGATGGCAGCAAGGGGAATGAGGTCGTTCGTGTTTACATGCATGGGGGGTCCTCTTTCGTTTTGATTCCTAAATCACGCCGAGGGAAACGACGTTCAGCTCGGCAGGTATCTCGTTGTGCGAAAGCACGAACAGGTTCGGCAACTTACTTTCCACAATCTGGCGAATGAAGTAACGGGAGGCTGACCCGACGATCATGACCACGGGAGCCTCGGGCCTTGAGGCCGAGCTCTCCACGCGTTTCACCAGAGCCCCCATCGTTTCCGGCGAGGCGCTGATCTGGCTGTTCTGCTCGCCGTGCTGGATGGTGGCTTCGAAGGCGCGTTCCGTAGCCGGGTCGAGGAACCAGGCCGGGAGTTCGCCGGTTTTGGTCAGGAAGGGCTTGACGATGCTCCGGCGGATTGCCTGACGGACAAACTCGGTCAGAAGAACCGGGTTTCGCGTGGACGGCGCGGCTTCGGCAATGGCTTCGAGAATCGACATCGCATCCCGGATCGAGGCCCGTTCGCGCAGCAGATTCTGAAATACGCGCTGGACGATGTTGACCGGGACCAGCTTCGGCACCAGGTCCTCCACGAGCTTCTGATTTTCGGTCTGCACACGGTCGAGAATCTTCTTGACGTCGTTGCGGGAGAACATCTCGTGTGCATAGCGTTTGACAAACTCCGACAGATGGGTGCCTATGACCGTGACCGGATCCACGACCGTGTATCCGGCTTCGCGCGCGGCGTCGCTTTTGGCGGCGGGAATCCACAGCGCAGCGATTCCGAAAGCCGGTTCTTTTGTGGGGATTCCCTCAATCTGACGCGCCGGTTTGCCGACTGCGATCGCCATTTCACATCCGGCGGGAATCTCGTAGCGGGAGATCTCGACACCCTTCAGACAGATTGTGTATTCGTGGGCTTTGAGCGAAAGGTTGTCTTTCATGCGAACGGCCGGCAGGATGTAGCCAAGATCGGCGGCGAGCTGCTTGCGAATGGCGCCGATGCGCCGCAGGAGGGGAGAATCAGCGCCACCCTCCACGAAACGAACCAGCCCCAGACCGACTTCGATGGCGAGCGGCTCTACCTTGAGCAGATCTTCGACGTTTTCTTTGGACGGCGCGGGCGCCGCTTTATCGGCTGCGCCGTCCGTGACGGCTTTCTGCTCAGACGTACGCATGCGCCACGCAGCAGTGCCCAGTCCGCCGCCCAGAAAAAGGAACGGGATGGTAGGCAGACCGGGAAAAGCTGAAAGCGCGACGAGGACGCCTGAAGTAAACATCAGGGGCTGCCATTTGCTGAACACCTGAGCACGGAACTCCGAACCCAGCTTCGTATCCGAGTTGGCGCGCGTGATGATCATGGCGCCTGAGACGGAAATCATGAGGGCGGGAATTACGGTGACGAGCCCGTCGCCGATCGTGAGGATGGTATACGTCTGGATGGCGCGCTTGAGATCCATGCCATGCTGCAGCACACCGATGAGAAAGCCGGCGATGATATTGATGCTGGTGATCAGAATGCTGGCCATCGCGTCGCGCTGCGTGAACCGCGAAGCGCCGTCCATGGCGCCGTAGAATTCGGCCTCGGCGGCGAGGGCTTTGCGGCGGGCTTTGGCCTGTTTGTCATCGATCAGGCCGGCATTCAGATCGGAATCGATCGACATCTGCTTACCGGGCAGAGCGTCCAGGGTGAAGCGGGCGGTGACTTCAGAAATACGCACCGCACCGTGGTTGATGACCACGTACTGAATCGCGATGAGGATCAGAAAGATTACGGCGCCAATAATGTAGTTGCCGCCGACCACAAAATTTCCGAAGGCTTCGATCACCTCTCCGGCCGCGGAGGTTCCCGAGTTGCCGTTCAGCAGGATCAGGCGCGACGAAGAAACGTTGAGCGCGAGGCGGAACAGGGTGAGGAGCAGCAGAGTGGTGGGGAAAACGTTGAAGTCGGATGGCTTCTGGATGTAGATGGACACCATCAGCACGCTGACCGACAGCATGATGTCGACTACCAGGAGGAAGTCGAGCATAAAACCGGGCATCGGCGTGATCAGCGCGACGATAATGGCGAAGACGGCGAGCGGTACGGCGAGCTCGGCGGCAGCGGCGCTGGTGATCTTAAAGACGCCCTTCGTCCGGGGTGCGGCGGCTGTGGTGGATGGTGTCATATAGATCTGCTACTTATTCGTTAACCGGAAGATGTAAGCGAGAATTTCAGCGACCACACGGTAGAGATGCGGCGGGATTTCCTGCCCGACATCGACGGACTTATAGAGCGCCTGGGCCAGCGGGGGATTTTCGATCAGCGGAACCTGATGGTCGATCGCCTTCTGTTTGATGCGCAGCGCGAGATAGTTCTTGCCCTTGGCCACCACGAGCGGGGCGGCCATGACCAGCGGATCGTATTTCAGGGCGACAGCGAAGTGAGTCGGGTTTACGACGACGGCGGTCGCGGTGGGAACGGCCTGCATCATGCGCTTGCGGGCCTGGTCGCGGCGAAGATTGCGCAGACGCGCTTTGATGAGCGGATTGCCGTCCAGTTCCTTGTTTTCGTCCTTGATCTCCTGCTTGCTCATGCGCAGCTCGGCGGAGTAGCGCCGTGTCTCGCGGAGGAGCTCGATGCAGCCGAAAACCAGAAAGATACCCGCCGCTTTCCACATCAGACTTTGCATCTGGCCGGTGATGGTGAAAAGCCCGGTCCGAATGTCGGCCAGGGGAAGCACCATGAAGCGATCCGCCTGCGAGGCGGCCGCCGCGTAGATGGCACCCGCGAAGACAGGCAGAAGAACGAGCGACTGAATGGCGGCGGTCAGGTTCTGACGGGGAAGTTGCTTGATCCGGTTCAGCGGATTGAGGCGCTCCGGGTCCGGCGCCAGCTTGCCGACCGCGAACTGCATACGCGTGACCGCCAGGTGGACGCCGAAACTCACCAGGAGCAGTGCCCCACCCGTGATGAGAATGGGAAAAAGGCAGGCTTCCAGCAGCTCACCGCCGATATGAAGGAGTTCCGCGGGAGTGACTTCCGCCGTAAAGGCGCGCTTCACTTCGCCGCGGAAAGTCGCGACCGCGTAATTCAGCCAGGCTTCGCCTTTGGAGTCGATCAGGACCACCAGGACACAGAACTGAATGCCGGCAATGAAGTGACGGGTAACAGGCGCGCGTCCTTCTTCACGCGCTTTCTGCAGCCGTCTCTTAGTCGGTTTTTCTGTTTTCTGGTCGGCCATTGGCTAGAGACCAAGGAGCGCCGGAATGGCTTCGAACAGGCGGCCCGCGTAGTCCTGGTAAACGCGTGCGGCGACCGGCATCAGGAGAGCGAGGATGGCCAGCATGGCCAGAGTCTTGGCGGGGAACGACAGGGTATTCAGCTGCAGCTGCGCGTTGATTCGGCTTAACAGGGCGAGCGCGAGGTCCGCCATCACGAGCAGGCCGATAACAGGTAAAGCCAGGCGGAATCCGGTGGAAAAAATCGTGGAGCCTATGCGAACAACTCCTTCCACCGTGGCGGCAGACAGCGTGAACGAGCCCGGCGGATGGGTTTCGAGGCTGCGGCAGAAGATCCGGATGACTTCGCGATGGAGGCCCAGCGTGAAGAAGAGCAGCCCGGCGACGGACTGCGCGAGGATGACGATCAGCCCGGAGTCGGCCTGCGTGTTGGGGTCGATCGTGGAAGCAAACGAGTAGCCGGAGTGCAGCGAAATCATCTGGCCGAAGAAGCCGAATGCCTCCGCGAGAAAACCAACCACGAGGCCGACGGTGAGACCCAGGGCGACTTCCATGATGAGCCAGCCCACCAGCGTGCCGCCGTCGGGGACGCTGCGCAGGACCGGCCAGAGAGGGTAGACGCCCAGCGTCACAGCGAGGCAGAGCGCGATCCGCACGGGCTCCGGACCGGCCGAGAAGCCGGGCACGGGCACAAAAATGAACGCTCCCGACACACGAGCCAGAACCAGCAGAAAGGAGAATATGGTCGTCAGCGCGAACGACGGATCAGCGTGCATACCGGCTGAAATCCCCGAGCAGATGGATGGTGTATGCCATGGCACGCTGGAGCATCCAGGGCATGCCGATTATCAG
>Ga0182030_10004816_pt1 | contig 28820 bp, 31 predicted proteins | sample 812S3MmetaG_FD_121299 | JGI IMG/M metagenome (GOLD analysis project Ga0182030, IMG submission 121299) | Permafrost microbial communities from Stordalen Mire, Sweden - 812S3M metaG (Illumina Assembly) | ecosystem: Environmental > Terrestrial > Soil > Wetlands > Permafrost | place: Sweden...
CAAGCGTTCGTCTTCACGCTCCTCACCATCGTGTATCTCTCCTTGGCCACGCAGGGCCACGAGGAAGAGCACCACGCGTCGGAAGCCCACGAGCGCGAGCTCGTCGCGACCGACGCGCACTCCGCTGTCCTGAACAATTAGTCTCGTCGGACCTTAGAAAGGTAATCTTGTGACCGCTCAGACCCTCATCGTTGCCGTCCTGATCCTCGGTTTTTCACTGATCGTGTTCGGTGTGGCCGTCGGCTCCGCGATCGGCGACGGTATCGTCGCCTCGAAGGCCGTCGAATCGATCGCGCGTCAGCCCGAAGCCCGCGGCAACATCTTCACGTTCTTCTTCCTCGGCGTCGGCATTCTGGAAGCGTTCCCGATCATCGCGCTGGTGCTCGGGTTCTATCTGTTCTTCGTCGTTGCCAACGTGCCGAGTCTCGTTGCCTCGATGCTGAAATGAGACGCCACCAGTAAATGCTGCTCTCGCTTGACGGTACGCTGGTCGTCCAGCTCGTCAACTTCATCATCTTCCTGGTCATCCTCAACGTGATCTTCCTCAAGCCCGTGGGCTCGGCGATCGCGGCGCGGCGTGCGTACATCGACAAGGTCGGTGCGGACATCGCGCAGTTCGAGTATGATCTGAAGTCGCTGCACGTCCAGGCGGACGAGCGGCGTGCCGCCGCGCGCCGCAAAGCCGACGCAACGGTGGCGGCAGCACGCGCTCAGGCGCAGAACGAGGCCGCGACCATCATCGCCGAGCAGCAAGAACAAGCCGGCGCGATCATCGCCGAGGCCCAAGCGACCGCCGGACTCGAGCTCGCGCAAGCGCGCAGCAGCGGCGCGGCCGTGGTCGAAGCGCTGGCACGCGAGATGCTCGAACGTGCGGTCGGTCCGGAAACGGTGACCCGATGAATTACGAAACGATCGCGCAGTACAGCGAGATCATCGGCGGCTTCGCGTTCCTGATCGTCTCGATCTGGCTGTTCCGCAAGTTCGTCTTGCCGGCCATTCGCGCGGGCGAGATCTCGCGCAACTCCGACCTCGTCAACACCGAACACCGGCGCGAAGAACTGCGCGAGGAAGTTGCCGAGGCGCGCGGCGAGGTCGAAGCGGCCGACCGCGACGCCCAAGCGATCCTCGCCCGCGCTGAGACCGACGCGCGCCACGAGCACGAGACGATCATCGCGGACGCGCGGCGCGAAGGCCTGCGCCTCGTCCAAAACGCCCGCGGCGAACTCGATCGCGGACGCATCGCCGGCCGCGACAAGCTGCGCATCGAGTTCATCGAGCAAGCCCTCAACCGCGCGCGCGCGCTGGCGGCGGAACAGCTCAGCGACGCCGGCAACGCGAAACTCGTGGCCAAGACCGTCGACGATTTGACGATCGGAACGGGCGTCTGATGCCGAACGAAACCCTGGCCCGCCGCTACGCCACGGCGATCTTTCAACTCGCAACCGAAGCCGGCGCGGTCGACCGCGTGGGTCACGACCTGCACACGTTCGTAGCGGCACTCGATGCCGATGCCGACGTGAACCGGTTCTTCCGCTCGCCGGTCGTCGACCGCAACGAGAAGAGCGCCGTGATCGCTCAAGCGTTCGACAAACTGCACGACGTTGCGCTGCACGCGATCCTTTTGCTGATCCGCAAGCGGCGCGAAAGTCTCGCGCCGGAGATCGTCGCGCAGTTCGACATCCTCGAGCGGCAAGCGCGCGGCGCCCAAACGCTCAACGTGACCAGCGCCCGCCCGCTCTCGAAGGCCGATCTCGACGTGCTGGTGGCCAAACTCACGGCAGCCTTCAAAACACCGTTTGATGTGACCCAAAACGTCGATCCCGACTTGATCGGCGGCGTTCGCATAACGATGGGCGACAAGCGCATCGATGGAACGATCGCGGGACGGCTAGACGACCTCGCCCGCATGCTCAGTACGAACTAGAGAAAGAGACCATGATCAACGCAGACGAAATTGCCGGCATCATCAAGCAACGTATCGCGACGTTTAAAACCGGCGCGAACGAATCCGAGGTCGGCACCGTCATCGAAGTGGGCGACAACATCGCCCGCATTTACGGTTTGGATGCGGCGCAAGCATCGGAGCTGGTGCAGTTCCCCAACGGAATCGAGGGCGTGGTCCTCAATCTCGAAGAGGACAACGTCGGCGTCGCGATCATGGGTCCCGACACCGACATCAAAGAAGGCGATCAAGTTCGCCGCACCGGCCGCATCGTCTCGGTTCCGGTCGGCGAAGCGCTGCTCGGGCGCGTCGTCAACCCGCTCGGCGCGCCGGTCGACGGCAAAGGGCCGATCGAAACGAAGAAGTGGCGCACGATCGAGAACCGCGCCCCGGGCGTCATCGAACGTCAGGGCGTCAAGCAGCCGCTGCAGACCGGCATCCGCGCGATCGACGCGCTGATCCCGATCGGCAAGGGCCAGCGCGAGCTGATCATCGGCGACCGCGGCACCGGCAAGACCGCGATCGCCGTCGACACGATCATCAATCAAAAAGGCAAGAACGTCTTCTGCATCTACGTCGCGATCGGGCAGAAGAACTCGACGGTCGCCGCGCTTGCGCAGACGCTCGAACAGAACGGCGCGATGGAATACACGACCATCGTCACCGTCTCGCCGGCCGAACCCGCGGCCCTCAAGTGGATCGCTCCCTTCGCCGGTTGCGCGATGGGCGAAGAGCTGATGTACGCGGGCAAAGACGTCCTCATCGTTTACGATAACCTCACCCAGCACGCGCAAGCGTACCGCGAAGTCTCGCTGTTGCTGCGCCGTCCGCCGGGCCGCGAAGCCTACCCGGGCGACATCTTCTTCCTGCACTCGCGCCTGTTGGAGCGTGCGGCCAAACTTTCCGACGAGCTCGGCGGCGGTTCGCTGACGGCGCTGCCGGTCATCGAAACCCAAGCCGGTGACGTCTCGGCGTACATCCCGACCAACCTGATCTCGATCACCGACGGACAGATCTACCTGCAGAGCGCGCTGTTCTTCCAGGGCATCCGTCCGGCGGTCGACGTCGGTATCTCGGTCTCGCGCGTCGGTGGCTCGGCGCAGATCAAGGCGATGCGCACCGTTGCCGGTCCGCTCAAGCTCGATCTCGCGCAGTTCCGCGAACTTGCGGCCTTCGCGAAGCTCGCCAGCGACCTCGACAAGAACACGCAGCAGCAACTGACGCGCGGTGAGAAGATCACCGAAGTGCTCAAGCAGCCGCAGTTCCATCCGCAGCTCGTCGAAGAACAAGTTGCGGTGATCTACGCCGCGACCAAGGGCTATCTGGACGAGATCCCGTCCAACAAGATCGCCGAGTGGGAAAACTCGTTCACGCACTTCCTGCGCGAAAAGCACGCCGCGATTCTCGAGCAGATCAAGACGACCTCGCAGCTCTCCGACGACAACACGAAGGCGCTCATAGCGGCCATCGAGGAGTTCAATAAGAGCTTCTAATGCCGAGCGTTCGCGATCTTCGCGACCGGATACGGTCGATGAAGAATACCCAGCAGATCACGAAGGCGATGAAGCAAGTCGCTGCGGCGAAAATTCGCCGTGCCGATGCGCTGCGCAAGCAATCGCGCCCGTATGCGGATGCGCTCGCGCAGATGCTGCAGGATTTGCTGGCAGCGGTCGGCAGCGTCGATCACCCGTTCATGAAAGCCGGGACCGCGAGTGCCCCGGTCGGCGTGATCATGATGACGGCCGACAAAGGCCTCGCCGGTTCGTTCAACGCGAACTTGATCCGCGTCGGCGAGATCATGCAGCGCGAAGATGCCAACCGCAAGTGGTACCCGGTCGGGAACAAGGCGCGCAACGCCGTGCGCCGGCTCGGCCAGGAAGCCGTCCGCGTGTGGCCCTTGCAGAGCCCCGACAAACTGATCGCGGCGCAAGAAATCGCCGCCCAAGTGAGCGAAGACTTCATCGCCGGCCGGATCAGCTCGGTGCAGCTGATTTCACCGAAGCTCATCAACATGATGTCGCAGCGGCCGGAGACCCGGCAACTGCTGCCGGTTGAGGCGGCTGCGGCGGCGCCGAAGGCGGACGGTCCGCGCAACGCGGTCGAGTTCGAGCCTTCGCCCGAAGCCGTACTCTCGCACCTGTTGCCGAAGTATCTCGAGTTCACGATCTACGCGGCGATGCTCGAGACCGATGCCTCGTTCTATGCCGCGCAGCTCGTGGCGATGAGCAACGCCAGCGACAACGCCAAGAAACTGATCGATCTCCTCACGGTGCAGATGAACAACGCCCGTCAGGCCTCGATCACCAAGGAAATCCTCGAGATCGTCGGCGGCGCCGAAGCGCTGTCCGGCTGATGATGCTCGCTACGCTCGCTCCTTCTACGATGGCCTGCGGCCAACAAGAAAGCTTGATATGACTGCCACCGTTCAACCCAGCAATGCATTCTCGGCCAAAGCGACCGGTAAGGTCGTTCAGGTCCTCGGTAACGTCGTCGACGTGGAGTTCTCCAGCGACACGCTGCCGCACATCAACGATGCGCTGCAAGTGCACGTCGGGAGCGCCGGCAACTCGTCCGCAACGTCGACGAGTGCCGCCGGTATCGAGCTTGGCGGAACGGCGATGCAGTCGCGCGACCTGGTGCTCGAAGTTCAAGGCGAACTCGGCAACAACCAGGTGCGCTGCCTCGCGATGGGTTCCACCGACGGTTTGGTGCGCGGCGCGGAAGTGATCAACTCGGGCGCCGCGATTCAGGTTCCGGTCGGCGAAGGCACGCTGGGCCGCATCTTCAACGTGCTCGGCAAGGCGATCGACAGCGACGCACCGGTGCACGCCGCCGCCTACTGGCCGATCCATCGTCCGGCACCGGAGTTCGCCGAGCAAGATCCGACCCCGAAGATTTTCGAGACGGGCATCAAGGTCATCGACCTGATGGCACCCTACACGCGCGGCGGCAAGGTTGGACTCTTCGGCGGCGCCGGGGTCGGCAAGACCGTTCTGATTCAGGAACTGATTCGCAACATCGCGTCGGTTCACAAGGGCTTCTCGGTGTTCACCGGCGTCGGCGAACGCACGCGCGAAGGCAACGATCTCTGGGTCGAAATGAAAGAGTCGGGCGTACTCGCGCAAACGACCCTCGTGTTCGGCCAGATGGACGAACCGCCGGGCGTGCGCTTCCGCATCGCGCAGACGGGCGTCACCATGGCGGAGTACTTCCGCGATGAGAAGGGCGCCGACGTGCTGCTCTTCGTCGACAACATCTTCCGCTACATGCAAGCGGGCTCCGAAGTCTCGGCGCTGCTCGGCCGCATGCCGTCGGCGGTCGGTTACCAGCCCTCGCTCGGCACCGAGATGGGCTTGCTCGAAGAGCGCATCACGTCGACGCGCAAGGGATCGATCACCTCGGTGCAAGCCGTCTACGTCCCCGCCGACGACTACACCGACCCCGCCGTCGCCACGACGTTCGGCCATCTCGACGCAACGACCGCGCTCTCGCGTCAGATCTCGGAGCTCGGCATCTACCCGGCCGTCGATCCGCTCGCATCGTCGTCGCGCATCCTCGACCCGCAGATCGTCGGCGCCGAACACTACCGCGTCGCCCGCGGCGTGCAAGAAACGCTGCAGCGCTACAAAGACTTGCAGGACATCATCGCGATCCTCGGCGTCGAAGAGCTCTCCGACGACGACAAGCAGGTCGTCGGCCGCGCGCGCCGCTTGCAGCGGTTGTTCTCGCAGCCGTTCTTCGTGGCCGAACAGTTCACGGGCCGTCCCGGCGCGTACGTGAAACTCGAAGACACGATCGCGGCGTTCGCCGAAGTGCTCGACGGCAAGCTCGATCATCTGCCGGAGCAGGCCTTCTACATGGCCGGCGGCATCGACGAAGTGAAGGCCAACGCCGAGAAGATGGGCACCAAAGTATAGTGGATTCGCTTCAAGCGAATCCATCGCGTTCGGCCCGCGCGATGAAGAGCTTGCCACGAGTTCCCGGGGCCGAGCCGCACACAAGGAAGTTTTGAATGGCAAACGCCGTTGCGTTCACGCTGATCACCCCGCGCGCCACGATTTTCGAAGGCGACGCGGAGTTGGTCATCGTGACGGGCACCGAGGGCGAAGTCGGGATTCTGCCCTCGCACGCGCCGTTTCTCACCGCGCTGAAACCCGGCGTGCTGCGGGCCAACGTGCGCGATGGCTCGGGCATCATGCGCATGGAACTGGCCTGCGGCGAGGGTTTTCTGCAGGCGCTCCCCGACAAGATCACCGTGTTGACCGATGCGGCCTACGCGGCGAACGAAGTCGACATCGGCACGAGCCGCGATGAGCTCGCGCACGCGCAGCAAGAACAGCGCGATGCCGGGAGCGACCTCGCCGCCTGGAAACGCGCGCAAGCGAAGATCGATTTCGCCACGGCGAAGCTAAAGGTCGTCGGCGTCACCAACTAATGCGCTGGCTGCGCTATCACGGCGCGAACGGCATTCGTTACGGCATCGTCGAGGGTGAGACGGTCGCCGAGATCGACACCACGCCGTTCGAGACGTGGCAGCGCACGGGTACGACGGTGCAGCTCGATGCGGTCAAAACGCTGGTGCCGGTCATCCCCGGAACGTTCTACGCGATCGGGTTGAATTACGCCGCGCACGCGACCCAGTTCGCCGCGCTGCAGGGCCTGAAGATCCCGACGCGCCCGCAACCGGGCTACCGCGCGAACAGCGCGCTCGTCGCGCATGGCGAGGACATCGTCATCCCGGCCGCGTCCGGCGGCATCCAGTACGAGGGCGAACTCGTCGTCGTGATCGGCAAGACGGCGCGCCATGTCGCCGAGTCCGATGCGCTTTCGATCGTGCTCGGCTATTCGATCGGCAACGACGTCAGCGAGCGCGCCTGGCAGAAGATCGACAACGGCTTGTGGCGCGCCAAGAACTGCGATACGTTCAAACCGATGGGCCCCTGGATCGAAACCGACGTCGATTTGCCGAGCCTGATGACGCGCGTGCGGATCAATGGCGAGCAGCGGCTCGAATTTCGCACCAACGAAATGATCTTCAGCATCGAGCAGCACATCGCCGAGATCACCAAGTACATCACGCTCCATCCCGGCGACGTGATCTGGATGGGCACCGAGGGTTCGAACGCCGACCTCAAGGCCGGCGACGTCGTGGAGATCGAGCTCGACCAAATCGGAACGCTGCGCAATCCCGTGCTTGCGGAGCGGCCCTAGGAGGCATCATGCGCGTTACCAAGATCGGCGTTACCAACGGTCTCTTCGCCCGTCACGCGGTCCTGCGTGCGGAGCTGCAGGAGCAGTATCCGGATTCGGTGTTCCGCGACGAGGTGGCGAGCCCGACCGAGGACGAGGTCATCGCGCTCTTGAGCGATCGCGACGGCGCGATCATCGGGATGGAGCCGGTGACCGAACGCGTCCTCTCCGCGCTGCCGAATCTCAAGGTGATCGGTAAGATGGGCATCGGCTGCGACACGCTCGATTTCGACGCGCTGCGCAAACACGGCATCCTCTTCGGCTACACGCCGGGCACCAATCGCCTGGCCGTCGCCGAACTCACGCTCTCGTACATGATCGCGGGGCTGCGCTGGGTGATGCCGCTCAATATCGCGATGCGCAACGGCGAGCGGCCGCGCATGCGCTTGGGCAAAGGCCTCACCGGCCGCACCGTCGGCATCCACGGCTGCGGCAACGTCGGCAAAGAAGTCGTACGGCTGCTCAAGCCGTTCAACTGCGAGATCCTCGTACACGACATCGCCGATTACCCGGAATTCTATCGCGAGAACGGGGTGAAGCCGGTTTCGTTCGACGAGCTGATCGAATGGTCGGAAGTGCTCACGCTGCACGTTCCGAAAACGGCCGCGACGATCGGCCTCTACGACGCGGCGGTGCTCGCGCGCTTACGCCCCGACTGCGTGCTCGTCAACACGTGCCGCGGCGGCATCGTCGACGAGGACGCGCTCTACGAGCGGCTGTCCACGAACAAACTCGCCGCCGCGTGCTTCGACGTGTTCGCGATCGAACCGGCGGTGAACGACAAGCTCATCAACCTGCCGAACATGTTGTCCTCACCGCACATCGGCGCTGCCACCGACGAAGCCCGTATCTCGATGGGAATGGCCGCCATCGAAGGCCTCAGCGTGCACGAGCTGGTTCGCGAGGGCCAAACCTTCTAGCGGGGGTCGCCGCCGGAGGTGCTCACGGCGGTCCAGTCGTTTTTCGCGGGGTCCCAACGCGCGACGAAGATCTGACCGGTGCCGAGTCCGCGTTGCGGCGTCGCTTTGAAGTTGTAGCGTCCCGATACGCCGGCGAAACTGCTCAAGTTGTTGAGGTAGTCGCGCAGGCGGCCGGCCGTCGGATTCGGACCGAGCGCGCGGTAGGCCGTGACGACGAGCAGCGCCGGATCGTAGGCCACGCTCTGAATGTATTCCGGTTTCACGCCGATATCGCGCAGCGCATCGAAATACGTCGTGGTCGCCGCTTTGACGGCTGAATCGGCGATGCCGTCGGGAACGACGCAAGCCACCGCCGGAAAGTCGAGTTCCTTGGGCAGAAAATCGTGGTACTGCGCCATCTGACCGTAGGTCAGGTTTCCGGCATTCGTATAGACGGGAACGTTCAGCCCCGTATCGTTGACGGCGCGCAGCACCGTGCCGAACGGCGTTCCGGTCGTCCACGCGATCAGCACTTGCGGGTTGGCGGCCTTGATGCGCTCGATCTGGGCGTTCACGCTGATATCGGTGACGTTGAAGTGCTCGTGCACGACGTCGAGCGCGCCGGCATTTTCCGGCACCGCCATTGCACCGGCAATCGTGACGTCGGCATCCTGACCGCTCGCGTCGGTTGACGTGATGATCCCGAAGCGTGAGAAGCCGCGCTTGCGGAAGTAATGAATCGACGCCGCGAGCTGATCGTTCGTCGACGGATCGGCCGAGAAGACGTAGCTGCCGGGATCGGGATGCACGGCCGGCGTGAGACAGTACAGCACCGGTCCGTCCTTGATCATCGCCTTCATCGCGTTGCATTCGGCCGCGAGCGCCGCACCGAGCACGACCGGCACGTGCTTGTCCATCAGCTGGCTGAAGAGCTGCACGCTGATCTGCGGGTTCGACTGATCGTCCTGGACGACGAACTTCAGCGGCCGGCCGTTGATGCCGCCGTGTTTGTTGACGGCGGCTTCCAGCGCGCTGAACGCCGCCGAGTAGCCCTTGCCGATGAAGGCCGCGCCGCCCGTCATCGGGACGATCGCGTTGATCTCCACCGGATCGTCGGCGCGCACGGCCAGGGGCATCAGGAGCAGCAGGCTCGCGGCGGCGACCAAGAATCGGCGATAGAGCGCGTTCATGCGCGTAAATTAGGACTCGCCCCGAGGGCCACCTTCGGTTGCATGAGCCCGCTGTTGATCACGAGCGCGGCGACGATCAACGTCATGCCGATCAGCTCGGGGATGCCGGGATTTTCGTGCAACTGGAGCCAGGCGAGCAGCACGCTCACCACCGGGGTCAACAGCGAAGCGATGCCGGTGCTGGTCGCCGACAAACGCTCCATGATGAAGAACCAGAGCCAGAACGCGAGCGCCGTTCCGAGGATCACGATGTAGGCCAGCGCGAGCGAAAACGCCGGCGTGAAGTGCACGTAGCTGCCCGGTACCACGAGCGCGATGATTACGATCGGGATCGCGCCGTACGCGAGTTGCCACGCGGTGAACGGCAGCAGTTCCACGCGGGTCTTCGCGCGGAAGCGTTTGGTGATCACGGCGCCGACCGCCCACGAGAACGCGGAGGCCAGCGCAAAACCTTTGCTCAGCAAATCGTGACCGAGGTCGAGCGGGTAGAGGACGAAGCCGAGGCCGGCCGCCGCAACGCCGATCGCGATCCATCCGGCGCGCCCGAGCCGCTCGTCGAGCACCCGCATAGAGAGCAGCGCGATCCAAAACGGAAATGTGTAGACGAGCAGCGTGGTCTTGCCCGCGCCGCCGGTGGAGAGCGCCAGCGTTTGCAGCGTGGTCATCAGCGTGACCTGGAAGAAACCGATCAGGGCGGTCGGACCGGCCGGCGGCGACTTCAGCGGCTTGCGGGCCAGGGCCGAGACCACGAACAGCGCGGCCGCCCCGAGCACCATCCGCAGCGCGACCAGGGCAAACGGCGAGGCGCCGCCGGTCGCGATCTTGATGACGACCCAGTTATAGCCCCACGCCAGCGCCAGAGCGGCGATGGCGATGACGGCGCCGCGATCCTTCACTCGGCGGGGTTTCTGCAATCGATTTCAGAAACATGCTGCGTGGCGACCCTGCGCGACGTTGCGGTCAGCACCGGCCTCTCGCCGGCGACGATCTCGCGTGCCCTCAGCGGCGCGCGCTACGTGGACGATGCCACCCGGGCGCGGGTGGTGGACGCCGCGCGCCGGCTCGGGTATCGGCCCAACGCCCTCGCCCGGGCGCTGCGCGCCAAGCAGACCATGACCGTCGGCCTGATCGTGCCGGACATTCGCAACGACTTCTACGCCGAGACGGCCAGCGTACTGCAGGGCGCGTTCGAAGAGCGCGGCTATCGCCTGTTGCTGTGCATCACGAACAACGAAGCCGAGAGCGACCGCTCCTACTTGAACACGCTGGCGGAATTTCGCGTCGACGCGATCGTCTACGTTCCGTCGACCCCGACGGGCGCGCGCGGCTTGCTCTCGGCGCCCAAGCGCATTCCCATCGTCGAGTTACTCCGGCACACCGAAGAGGGTCGCTACGATGCCATCGTCTCCGACGATCGCGAAGGCGCGGCGGCGCTCACTTCCCACCTCATCGGGCTGAAACACCGGCGAATCGCGATGATCGCCGGTCCGGAATCGCTGTCCACCACGCGCTATCGCATCGCCGGCTATCGTGAAGCGATGCGTGCTGCCGGCCTCTCCGCGCGCGTCGAGCGCGGACCGTACACGCCCGACCACGGCTATCGCGCGACGCGCGATCTGCTCGCGCACGAGAACAAACCGACGGCGATTTTCTCGAGCGCCGGGCCGCTCACCGTGGGCGTGCTGCGCGCGCTCAAAGATCTCGGCGTTGCGATTCCCGGCGACGTGTCGCTGGTCGCGTTCGAAGATCCCGACTGGTACGCGGCGCAGAACCCGCCGCTGACGTGCTACGCATTGCCGCTGCGCGAGATGGCGCTGCTGGCAGTGGAGTTGGTGACCAAACGGCTTGCCGAGCCGGCCGAGGCGGAGCGTCCTCCGACCACGCTGCGCTTCAGCGGACACCTGATCGTGCGGGGCTCCAGTGCACCGCCGTCCAATACTCCAGCCGATCTGTAATCGATTGCAGAAAGAGTCCCGCGCATGATTGAGGGCCTGGACCCGACCCGTCCCATCCCGTCGCCCGGCCAAATGGGGGTCGATACCGAGGCGCGGGTCGATTTCGACCGGCTCCGGCACTACCGGCTCGCCCGGGCGCGCGCCGCGCTCGACGCCTCGCCCCTCGGCGCGCTGCTGCTCTTTGACGTCAACAACATCCGCTACGTGACCTCGACCGCGATCGGCGAGTGGTCGCGCGACAAGATGACCCGCTACGCGCTGCTGGCCCGTACCGGCGGCCCGATGGTGTGGGACTTCGGCTCGGCGGCCAAACACCACCGGCAATTCTGCCCGTGGCTCGAGCAGAAAGACATCTACGCGGGCCTGACCGGTCTGCGCGGCGCGATCGCGCCGGAGGCGGGCCTCTTCGCTAAGGCCGCCGAGCAGATCGTCGCGCTGCTGCGTGAGGCCGGCGTCGAGAACATGCCGCTCGGGCTCGATTACGTCGAGCCGCCGCTGCTCTTCGAACTGCAGAAACTCGGCATCACGGTCGTCGACGGGCAGCAAGTGATGCTCGATGCGCGCGAGATCAAATCGTACGATGAGATCATGCTGCTCTCGACGTCGGCCGCGATGGTCGACGGCACGTATCAGGATATCGTCGAGGCGCTCAAGCCCGGCGTGAAAGAAAACGAGATCGTCGCGCTCGCCACCAAGCGCCTCTACGAACTCGGTTCGGACGACGTCGAATCGATCAACGCGGTTTCCGGCGAGCGCTGCAATCCGCATCCGCACAACTTCAGCGATCGCATCATCCGCCCGGGCGACCAGGCGTTCTTCGATATCATGTCGGCGTTCAACGGCTACCGCACGTGCTATTACCGCACGTTCAGCGTCGGCTTCGCGACGCCGGCGCAGAAAGACGCCTACAAGCAGTGCCGCGAGTGGATCGACCGCTCGATCGATGTGATCCGGCCGGGCGTGATGACCAACGACGTCGCGCGCGTGTGGCCGAAAGCCGAAGAGTTCGGCTTTTCCAGCGAGATGGAAGCGTTCGGTTTGCAGTTCGGACACGGCCTCGGCCTGCATCTGCACGAGCGGCCCGTGATCTCGCGGCTGAACTCGATCGACCATCCGATGGAGATCAAAGAAGGCATGGTGTTCGCGCTGGAAACCTACTGCCCGGCGAAAGACGGTTTCTCCGCCGCGCGCATCGAGGAAGAGATCGTGGTCACCTCGGCCGGTCCGAAGATCATCACGCGCTTTCCCGCCCAAGAACTCTTCATCGCCAACGCCTACGACTACGGAGGCCAACCGAGATGACCGATACGCTTTCCAAGCCGGCGATCGCGCGCGAAACGCGCATCGCGATGTACGAGCTGCAGTACCGGTTGCGCGTGTTCGAAAAGCGCGCCTACGACCTGTTTCTGCAGAACCTCGTCAAGGGCACGAGCCATCTCGCGCTCGGTCAGGAAGCCATCGCCGCCGGCTTTGCCACCGCAATGCGGCGCGACGACTGGACTTTCTGCACCTATCGCGGTCACGATCACACGATCGCGCGGGGCGTGAGCATGGCCGGCTGCATGGCCGAATTGCTCGGTCGCGCCAACGGCGTGCTCGCGGGCAAGGGCGGCTCGATGCACCTCGGGGAGGCCGACAAGTACGCGATGGGCTCGTACGCGATCATCGGCGCGCAGATGTGCATCGCGCTCGGTGCCGGCTGGACCTCGCAGTACAAGAAGTCGCAACAGGTGTCGGTGTGCTTCTTCGGCGACGGCACGACCAACATCGGCGCCTTTCACGAAGCGCTCAACCTCGCCGCCGTGTGGAAGCTGCCGGTCGTCTTCGTCTGCGAGAACAACATGTACATGGAATACACCGCCATCGATTCGGTGACGTCGGTGAAGCGGCCGGCCGCCGATCGCGCGAGCGCGTACGGGCTCGAACCGATCGTGGTCGACGGCAACGATGCGGATGCGTGCTATCTCGTCGCGCAAACGGCGTACGAGCGCGCGCGGCGCGGCGACGGCCCCTCGCTGATCGAGGCGTTGACGTACCGTCATGGCGGCCATTCGCGGGCCGATCCCGCGCAGTACCGTCCCGACGCCGAGGTGCAGGCGTGGCTGAAGCGCGATCCGCTACCGATGTACCGGGCGCGTTTGCTCGCCGAAGGCATCGCCGAGAAGACGCTGACGGATATCGAGGCCGCCGCGATGGCCGAGATCGATCGCGCGACCGAAGAAGCGAAGAACGGCCCGTTGCCGAGTCTCGATGAGATCGAGAAAGATACCTGGGCCGACGGGACGTCGACATGGCGGAACTGACGTATCGCGACGCGGTTGCCGCCGCGATCGCGCAAGAGATGGAACGCGACGAGAACGTCGTCTTCCTCGGTGAGGACATCGGCGGCGCGGGCGGCGTGTTCAAGGCCAGCGTCGGTTTGCTCGAACGCTTTGGCCCCACGCGCGTGCGCGACACGCCGATCTCGGAGATGGCGATCCTCGGCACGTGTATGGGCGCGGCGATGACGGGCTTACGGCCGATCGCCGAGATCATGTTCTCCGATTTCCTCGCCGTGTGCTGGGACATTCCGGCCAACCAAATGGCGAAGGCGCGCTATATGAGCGGCGGACAGTTCACGCTGCCGCTGGTCGTGCGCACCGCGAACGGCGGCGGTCTGCGCTTCGGCGCGCAACATTCGCAGGCGGTCGAGAATTGGGCGATGGCCGTGCCCGGCCTGAAAGTCGTCGCGCCGTCTTCGGCCGCCGATGTGAAGGGCTTGCTCGCGGCCGCGATTCGCGATCCGGATCCGGTGATGTTCTTCGAAGCGAAAGAACTCTATCCGGTGAAGGGCGAGGTGCCCGACGGCGAACTCGTCGACACGCTCGGCACGGCCAAGGTGCTGCGCTCCGGCAAGGACTGCACGATCCTCGCGCTCGCGGCGATGGTGCCGCGCGCGATGGCAGCCGCCGAACGCCTCGCCCGCGAGGGCATCGACGCGACCGTCGTCGACGTGCGTTCGCTCGTGCCGCTCGACACGCAAACGATCTTGCGCGAAACGATCGCCACCGGCCGGCTCTACACGGTGGAAGAGAACCCGCGCTTGTGCGGTTGGGGCGCGGAGATCGCCTCGATCGTGGCCGAGGAAGCATTCTGGGATCTCGATGCGCCGATCGTGCGCATCACCACACCCCACGCCCCGCTGCCCGCGGCCGAAGCGCTCGAAGACGGCGCACGGCCGTCGGTCGACCGCATCGTCACCACCGTCCGCAGAACGTTAGGATAAGAGACGCATGATCGTCGGAATGGTTGGTCTCGGTGAGATGGGCAGCGGCTTCGTCGACCGGCTGCTGCTGGCGAAGATCGACGTCGTGGGCTGGAATCGCACGAAGAGCAAGGCCGAACCGCTGATCGCGAAGGGCATGCGATGGGCCGATTCGCCGCGCGCGGTCGCGCAAGCGAGCGACGTGGTCTTGACGATGGTCACGAACGATCATGCGCTGAGCGCGGTGTGCGAAGGCGACGAGGGCGCGCTGACCGCGATCAAGGGGAAGATACTGGTCGAGATGAGCACGGTCGGGACCGCGCACGTGCAGGCGCTGGCGGCCAAGACGCATGCGGCCGGCGGTGAGTTGCTCGACGCCCCGGTACTCGGCAGTCAGGTTTCGATCCAGCAGGGCAAACTGCTGATCATGGTCGGCGGCGACAAAGCCGCGCTCGAACGCATTCGCCCGGTGCTCGAAGCGATCGGCCCGAAAGTGTTCCACGTCGGCGACGTGGGCCAAGCGAAGACGATGAAGATCGCGCTCAACCTGCAGCTCTCGACGCAGATCCTCGCCTTGAGCGAAGGCCTGCTTCTGGCGGTAAAGAGCGGCATTCCGCGCGACGTTGCGCTCGACATCATGCTGAGCGGCGCGACGGCGTCGCCGATGCTGCAGTATCGCGGTCCGCTGATCAAAGAGCAGCCGCAGAAAGCCTGGTTCGACTGCACGATGATGCAGAAGGACCTCGATCTGGCCTTACAGCTCGGCGAGAAACTGGGCGTGCCGCTGCCGACGACGTCGACCACCAACGCGTGGCTCACCGCCGCGCGCGGCCAAGGGCTCTCGCACCACGACTTCTCGATTCTCTACTACGTGCTGGCGAATGCCGCGGGAGAGAAGCTCGAGATCCCGATGGCGACATGACGGCGGTCGCGATGCCGCAGCTCGGCGAGAGCGTCTCCGAGGGTACCGTCGTGCGCTGGCTCAAGGCGGTCGGCGACACCGTGGCCGTCGACGAACCGCTCTTCGAAGTAGCGACCGACAAGGTCAACACGGAGATCCCCTCGCTTTATGCCGGTGTGCTGCGCGAGATTCTCGTCCCCGACGGCACCACGGTGCCGGTCGGCACCGAACTCGCGCGCATCGGTGACGGCAACGCCGGCTCGCGCGCGCACTTGCGTTCGCCGGTCGTGCGGCGTCTGGCCCGCGAGCATCAGCTCGACCTGAACGCCGTGCGCGGCACGGGGAACGGCGGCCGGATCACGCGCGGCGACGTGTTGGCGCTCATCGGAACGGCGGCCCCGGCGGCGGCCCCGGCGGCGGCCCCGGCGGCGGCCCCGGCCGCTCCGGTCGCTCCGGCACCTCCGGCCGCCCCGCCGCCTGCAGCGGGACGCGGCGTGCCGTTCTCGCCGCTGCGCGCGCAGATCGCGGCGAACGTGCTGGCATCGAAGCGTGCGGTGGCCGACGTGTTCTCGGTGATCGAAGCGGACATGGAGGGCGTGAACGGCGTGCGCTCCTCCGCCGGCCTCACCTACTTGCCGTTCATCGCGCGCGCGGCCGTGATCGCGCTGCGCGCATTTCCGGCCGTGAACGCGCGCATCGACGGAACGTCGCTCGTTCACAACGATTCGGTGCATCTCGGCGTCGCGGTCGATCTCGACGAAGCAGGCTTGGTCGTTCCGGTGATCCGCGATGCCGACGGCCTCACCGTCACCGGTCTCGCGCGGGCCATTTCATCACGCGCTGCCGGCGCGCGCGCATCGAAGCTGGTCGCGTCCGATTATTCGGGTTCGACGTTCACGATCACGAACAACGGTTCGTACGGCACGCTGATGACCGCGCCGATCATCAACACGCCGAACGTCGCGACGCTTTCGACCGACGCCGTCGAAGAGCGCGTCGTGCCGCATAACGGCGGGATCGCGATCCGGCGCCGCATGTATCTCTGCATGTCCTGGGACCACCGCGCGTTCGACGGCTCGACGGCCGGCAAATTCATGGCGCGGATCAAACGCGAACTCGAAGATCGCGACTGGGCCACGCAGCTCTAAGCAAGCGGTCACGCACAGCCGAGCCCCTTCTTGCGACTGATTCGAGCAAGAACGGAAATATTGGCGCGTAGCGTTTTCAGACGCGATAACTTATGTAGACTTCCACGAAGCAGCGGACCGGCATCGCAAGGTGCCGGCCTACGACGCGACCCGCACGGCGACCGGTCCGTCGTCGAGCCGCAGCATGAGGCTCTTGGCCGAACCGCCGGCACGAACGAATGCATCGAGCTCCGTGCAGAACACCCGGTAACCGATCTCGTTCAGCTGTGCGCGCAGTTTGCGGCTGACACGATGAAAGATCAGCGCGTCGCCGATTTCCAACGCGTTGCACGCGAGGTCCAGCGCGTCATCGATCTCCACGTCAATGAGGAATCGCGGGTCGACCGCCCGCCGCAGCATGCTCTGCGCGTGCGTCGAGAAGGCTTGCATGTGGACCAGCACGTGTCCGGTGGAGAGCGGAGCGAGCACGCTGTCCAAGTGCACGAACCGTTCGTCCACGAGCAGCAACGGCAAGACGCGGCAGCCGACGACGTCCGCGAGCTGCACCGTCGCGCTGCGTTCCGTGCGCGGGCCGTAGCCGGCGTAACACAGCGGGCGCACGCGATCGAAAAGCGCGTCCGCCGCGCCTTCGAAATAGGTTTGGCACAAGTACGTGGTCGCGAGGCCGGCATTCGACAAGGCGCGGCGGCAGATGCCTTGCTCGCGCCGGTATTCGGGCAGACGGAAGCTCGACACGATTGCCAGATTGCCGACGATCAGGGCACCGCGCGAGATGAACGTCAGGCCCGGTGTTTCGAGGGGCGATTCGATCTCGATGAAGCGGACATTCCCGGCGCAGGCGACGGTCTCGGTGAGGCGATCCCACTGCCGCCGGGCATCCGAGCCGGGGAACGCCGCCGCAGTGGGCGGGCAAACGAGAAATTGTGCTGGCATGCCCTCATCGTAGCGGGAAAAGATGAAGGCAACATTTAGGCCGGTTCGATCCGGCCGAGCAGAAAGACGTAACTGAGAACGCCTACGATCAAGGCGGCGGCGGCTGTGAATAACACGGTGCTGAAACTGCCGGTCGACGCGACGATGTGTCCGGCGACGATCGGCGCGACGAACGCCATCACGATGTTGGCGAAGTTCATGATCGAGGCGACGGTTCCGACGGTGCCGCGGGGGGCGATCAACGACGGCAACGACCACGCGACCGGCGCGGCCACCGCAAGTCCGGCGAGAGCGAGCGTGATGTACGCGATCGCAACGTTGGGGTCGTGCGTGGTCGTCGCACCGAAGATGCTGACGCCGAGCAGCATCCCGATCACGAGCACTGCCTTGCGCACGCGCGTCGCATCCGTTCCCCGCGCGATCAGCGCGTCGACGAGGAAGCCGCCCACCAGCACTTCGGCAATCGCGGCGACGAGCCACGGGATCGCCGTGTAGAGGCCCGTGGTGAGCACGGTCATCCCGAACGTGCTCGCCAAATATCCGGGCAGCCACGTCAGCAGCAAAAAGAACGCATAGCCGTACGCGCCGAAGCCGATCGTTATACCCCACACCTTCGGTTGGCCCAATAGCGCGACGAACGCGCCGCTCGCGGGGATGCCGTCTTCTTGCGGCCGGCCGGCTTCGATGTGCCCGCGCTCGGCGTGCGTCAGCCGCGCGTCGCCGGCCGGATCGCGGTAGAGCAGAAAGAACGCGCCGAAAAAGAGCAAGCTGACGATGCCGGTCACGAGGAACATCGCGCGCCAGCCGTACGTCACCAGGATCACCGAGAGCAGCGGCATGCCGATCGCCGTCGCGAGTTTGGCCCCCGCATCGAAGATCGCGGTCGCGGTGCCGCGCTCGCCGGCCGGGAACCAGTAGCCCGTCGCCTTCGCACTGAGCGGGTAGGCCGGCGCCTTGCCCAGACCAAGGACGAGATTCGCGCCCACGAGCATCCCGAACGACCCGGCCGCCGCGCTGACCAGCGCAAAGAGGCTCCAGGCCAAGGTCGCGATACGCCCGACCAGCGTGACCCCGAAGCGATCGAGGAGGATGCCGGCCGGGATCTGCGCGATCGCGTACGTGACCCCGTAGGCGCCGAACAGATAGCCGAGCGTCCTGAAATCGAGGCCGAATTCGTGGCCGAGGGTCCCGCCCGCGACGGTCAGATCGATCCGGTCGATCGAACTGATCAGGATCCCGATCCCCAGCAGCAGGGCGATGCCCCACCGGAGATTGGTTACCCGCTCGGCGGGCGCGATGATGCTACGCTGCATGAAACCTCCATCCGATCACACGTTTCGGGTACCACGACCGCCGGTAAGATTCATCGGTGGCACGAGCGAATGACAATGAGGTAATGAAGCCTGCTCCGGTTTGGGTCAAGGTCTTAGAGATCGCGTTGCCGCTGTCTGCCCTGTGGCTCTGTAATTGGGCGATGGAGTCGGCTCGCGACCGCGGCCGCCGGCTTCCCGGCAGCAAAGACCCGGCGTGAACGTCCTCGACCGGCTCGACACGATACTGCGCTGCCGCGGCGGCGCCCGGCTCGAAGGCTCGATCGACACCCACGGCGCGAAGAACGCGGCCCTGCCGATCATGGCCGCAACGATCCTCACCAACGAGAAGGTCACGCTGCACCGCGTCCCGCGCATCACCGACGTCTCGGTGATGTGGTCGCTGCTCGAAGCGCTCGGCGCGCGCCTCACGCTCGATGGGCCGAACACGATCACGATCGATGCCTCGAACGTGAACACTCATCGTGCGCCCTACGCGCTGGTGCGTAAGCTCGCCGCGTCGTTCGACTTGTGCGGACCGTTGCTCGGCCGCTTCGGCCGCGCCGAAGTCCCGCTCCCGGGCGGTTGCATCTTGGGCACGCGTGCGACCGACATGCACGAAGCCGCATTCCGCGCGCTCGGCGCCAGCGTCGCCGTGTCGCACGGCTTCCTGGTCGCCAGCGCCGACGGCGCAACGCTGCGCGGCAGCGAGATCCGTTTCCGTACGCCGAGCGTCGGCGCGACGAAGAACGCGATGCTTGCCGCGGTGAAGGCGAAGGGCACGACCACGATCGTCAACGCCGCGATGGAACCCGAAGTCGTCGACCTCGCGAACTTCCTGGTCGCGATGGGCGCAAAGATCGTGGGCCAGGGTTCGGATACGATCGCGGTGACCGGCGTCAAGAAATTGCACGGCGTCGAATACGAGATCATTCCGGATCGCATTCAAACCGGCACGCTGCTGATCGCGGGCGCGATCACGCGCGGCGACGTTACGGTCACGCGCTGCCGGCCGACCGATCTCGCGCTGCTCACGCTCAAGCTGCAAGAGTGCGGCGTGAACGTCACGACCGGCGACGATTGGATCCGCATTCAAGCCGACGCCGTCAAGAGCGGCACCGACATCGTCACGGCGCCGCATCCGGGCTTCCCGACCGATCTGCAGCCGCAGATGCTCACGTTCCTGTGCACCACGCCGGGCACGAGCGTGGTCGAAGAGTCGATCTTCAACGCGCGCTTCTCCTACGTCAACGAGCTCTCGCGCATGGGCGCCGACGTGCGCGTGGGGATGGACAACAACACCGCGCTGGTCAAAGGCGGCAGCTCGCTCTCCGGTGCGCCGGTTGAAGCGCCCGATATTCGCGCCGGCGCGGCGCTCGTGATCGCGGGCCTCGCCGCCAGCGGCGAAACCGAGATTATCGGTCTGGAATACATCGATCGCGGTTACGAACGTTTGGAAGAGTCGCTCTCGGCGCTCGGCGCACAAGTGCAGCGCTCGAGCGGCGTCATTCCCGAAACCGAACCCGTCGGAACGTTCGAAACCAGCGAATACCCGGCGTTTAGCTAGCGCGCGTTCGGGTCGATGATCGAAGCGGCGGGGAACGTCGCTTTGGTGATGCCGTACTTGGCCGACGCGTCGATGAGCGGCTGAACCAGCGCGGGCTCGAGTTTGTCGGCGTAGACCGTGCGCTTCATGCCCGGCGCAACCTCGATCTTGGTGTACTTCGTGAGCATCTCGGCCGACGCGGCTTGATTCTTGTTTGCCCAATCGGCCGTTTGCGACATCGCCTTCGAGAAGCGCTTCACCAGATCCGGATGCGCTTTCGCCCACGTGCCGGTCGTGAACCAGGCGCCGATCATGAAATCTTTCGCGATGCCGTCGTAGCAGTTGCCGAGGACGCGAACGTCGCCTTTGGCGAGCGCCGTGCTCAGCTCGGGTTCCGCGATCACCGCGGCGTCGATGCGGCCGGTTGCGAGCGCGCCCGGCATATCGGGGAACGGCATCTCGACGAACTTCGTCGTCGACGGATCGCCGCCGTTCTTGTCCATCCACGCGAACGCGCCGACTTGGGTGATGTTCTTGAGACCGTTGCCGGCGATGATCTTGCCGTTGAGATCTTTGGCCGTTTTGATCGGCGAGTTCTTGGCCACAATCAGCGCGGTCGTCGGTTCCTTGCTCGAGTACGAACCGGCCGGCGCCACGATGACGATATCGAGACCGGCTTCGTGCGCCGCGGCGAGTGAGGCGATGTTGGATTGCGCGATGTCGAGCGAGCCCGACATCACCGCTGAGGTGATCGCCGCCCCGTTCGAGATAACTTGGATCTGTGCGTCGAGGCCGTTGCTTTTGAAGAAGCCCTTGTCCTGAGCGTAAAAGACCTCCGAGCCGATGTCGGTCGGCGTGGTCGCGATCTTGAGCGTGGCCGGGGCCTGGGCGTTGCCGGGAACGGACATGGCAACGGCAGCGACGCCGAGCAGAGTTGCCGTGAGCAGTGTGATCCTGAGCGTACTAAAGGGCGAAAGCATGGGCGAATGCTTCGGGCCGAACCGCGTTTGACCCAGGAGGACCCGCCTTCACCGGTAAGGTCACTTTACCGGGCGCAAATGGGAATTTAGGCGTTTCGACCGAACCTGATCCGTGCTAACTTCGGGAGTCATACCATCGAAATCGGGATCGATCTAGGCACCGCCAACGTCCTCGTTTATGTGCGCGGCAAGGGCATCGTGTTGCGCGAGCCGTCCGTCGTTGCCAAGGACGTGCGGACCAACAAAACCCTTGCCGTCGGCGAGGAAGCGCGCCAAATGCTGGGCCGCACGCCGGCCAACATTCAGGCGATTCGCCCGCTGCGCGACGGCGTCATCGCCGACTTCGAAGTCACCGAAGCGATGCTCAGCTACTTCATCAAGAAAGTGACGAAGCAGCGCTCGTGGTGGTCCACGCTGTTCCGCCCGAAACCGTCGGTCGTGATCTGCGTACCGGCCGAGATCACCTCGGTTGAAGAACGCGCCGTGCGCGACGCGGCCAAGCTCGCCGGCGCGAAGTCGGTCGACATCATCGAAGAACCGATGGCGGCGGCGATCGGCGCCGGACTGCCCATCGACGGCCCATCAGGGAACATGGTCGTCGATATCGGCGGCGGCACGACCGACGTTGCGGTGATTTCGCTCGGCGGCATCGTCGTCTCGCAATCGATCCGCGTCGCCGGCAACAAGCTCGACGAAGCGATCATCCGCCATATCCGGCGCGTGTACAACCTGATGATCGGCGAGCGCACGGCTGAAGAAGTGAAGATCAAGATCGGCTCGGCGCATCGCCTCGAGCAAGAGCTGGCGATGGAAATTCGCGGGCGCGATCTGATCAACGGCCTGCCGAAAACGGTCAAGATCACGAGCGAAGAAGTGCGCGAAGCGCTCTCCGAGCCCGTGCAGGCGATCGTCGAAGCGGTGAAGTCCGTGCTCGAGAAAACGCCGCCCGAACTGGCGGCCGACATCATCGATCGCGGCGTGATCCTCACCGGCGGCGGCGCGCTGTTGCGCGGCCTCGATTCGCTGCTGGGCGAAGTGACCGGCATCCCGGTGATCGTCGCCGACGATCCGCTCTCGTGTGTCGCGATCGGCACGGGCCAGCGCGTCGGCTACGGGCACAACGGGCACATGAACGGCCACGCTTCGTAAGGTATGAACACGCGAACGTTGCGGTCGCTGGCGACAGCCGTCACGGCGTTCGTCCTGCTGGCTGCTTCACCGGCTCCGTCTTCCGCTCCGGCGAGCACGCCCGCCGCATCGTCGGGGATGGAGATGAACGGCTACCAGATCGAAACCGATCAGACCAACTGGAACATGACGTCCGGCGACTTCACGATGCCGCACGAAGTGAAGGTCACGCGCCCCGGTACCGACGCGCGCGGCGATCACGCCAAGGGCAACACGAAGCTCGGTACCGCAACGCTGATCGGCAGCGTCATCGTCCACGATAACGGCAACGCGCCCGAAGCCAAAGAGGCCGGCAGCGATTATCAGGGTCCCTCGACGATCACCTGCAACGAACTGACGATCGATTCGAAAGACAAATCGTACGACGCGCACGGCAACGTGCGGTTCGTTCAAGGCAATCGCGTCGGAACGGCCGACCGCGGCGTGCTCAATCAGCTCAAACACACGTTGCACCTCGAAGGCAACGTCGTGCTGGCCGAGGGCGACAGCACGATGAAGGCCGCCGTGGTCGACTACAACCTGCAAACGCGCGACGTCATCGCGTCCGGTGCGCCGATGATCATTCGCGAGCCGATCCCGCAGGGTTCACCCGGGCCGCCGCCTTCGCCGAAACCGACGAAGAAGCCCAAGAAATAACGGACGTGCTCGGGCTCTTCGAGTCCTCGGGCGGCGACGGCACCGTGCGGGAACCGCTGGCGGCGCGGATGCGGCCGCGGTCGCTCGATGAGTTCGTCGGTCAAGAACAGATCGTCGGTCCGGGCCGCGCCTTGCGCCGCGCGATCGAATCCGACCGTTTGCCGTCGATGATCTTGTGGGGTCCCCCGGGCACCGGCAAGACGACGCTGGCGCGCGTGATCGCGCAGTCGAGCGGGGCGAACTTCCAGTCGCTCTCGGCGGTGAGCGCCGGCGTTGCCGACCTGCGGCGCGTGATGGCCGATGCGGCGAAGCTTAAGCGCGCGGGCAAGCGCAGCGTGCTGTTCATCGACGAGATCCATCGCTTCAACAAAGCGCAGCAAGATGCGGTTTTGCCGTACGTCGAGGACGGCACGGTAACGCTCATCGGCGCGACCACCGAGAACCCGTCGTTCGAAGTGAATTCGGCGTTGCTCTCGCGCTCGCGCGTGTTCGTGCTGCAGTCGCTCGGCGACGACGACATCCGCACGATCGTCGAGCGCGCGCTGACCGATACGGAACGCGGCCTCGGCGCGGACCACGTGACGATCGAACCGGATGCGCTCGAGCATCTGGTCAATCTGGCCAACGGCGATGCGCGCGCGGCGCTGAGCACGCTGGAATTCGCCGCGGCGGCCGCGCCGAAGCGGCCCGACGGAACGGCCGTGATCGACCGGCAGACGATCGCCGATGCGATGCAGCAACGCGCGCGCAACTACGACAAGGACGGCGACGCTCACTACGACACGATCAGCGCGTTCATCAAGACCATTCGCGGCAGCGACCCCGACGCCGCGGTCTACTACCTCGCGCGCATGATCGAGAGCGGTGAGGATCCGCTCTTCATCGCGCGCCGGCTCGTCATTCTCGCGAGCGAAGACATCGGTCTGGCCGATTCGCGCGCGCTGCAAGTGGCCGTTGCGGCGCAGCAGGCCGTGCACTTCATCGGCATGCCCGAAGGCCACTACGCGCTGGCCCACGCCGTGCTCTATCTCGCGACCGCGCCGAAGAGCAACTCGATCGGCCGCGCGTACGGTGCGGCGATGGCCGACGTGGAGGCGACGCGCAACGATCCGGTGCCGTTGCACTTGCGCAACGCGCCGACGCGCCTGATGAAGCACCTCGGCTACGGCAGCGGCTACCGCTACGCGCACGACGACTATGCGGCGATGGACGCCGAAGGCGAAGCGCCGCCGGCGGTGGTGCTGCAGCAGAACTTACCCGAAGCCTTGCAAGGCCGCGCCTACTTCCAGCCCGGCAAACAGGGCGAAGAAGCGCGGCTGCGGGCGTGGATCGAAGCGCGCCGCGGTTCGAACGATGAGGATCCTTTCGCCGAATGAACGCCAACATCTATCTCGACAACGCCGCGACCACGACCGCGCGGCCCGAAGTGATCGAGGTGATGGTGCCGCTGCTCGCCGGCGGCTACAATCCGAGTTCCGCGCACGCGCAGGGACGTGCAGCACGCGCCGCACTCGATGAAGCGCGGGCCGCCGTTGCGCGCGTGCTGCACGCCGCGCCGCGCGAGATCGTCTTCACCGGCGGCGGCTCCGAAGCCGACGTGCTCGCGATCGTCGGTGCGGCCAAGGCGCGCGCGGCCGACGGCAAGCACGTGATCACCACCGTCATCGAACACCACGCCGTGCTGCACGCGTTCGACGTGCTCGAAGCGGAGGGTTGGAGCGTCACGCGGCTGCCCGTCACCGGCGACGGCGTCGTCGACCCGGCGGCCGTCGCGGGCGCGCTGCGCCCGGATACGACGCTGGTCTCGGTCATGTTGGCCAACAACGAAATCGGGACGCTCCAGCCGCTGGCGGAGATCGCCGCGCTCACGCACGCCGCCGGCGCCCTCCTTCATACGGACGCGGTTGCGACGGCCGGCTACCTCGATCTCGACCCCGCGCACCTAGGCGTGGATCTGCTCACGCTCTCGGCCCACAAGTTCAATGGCCCGAAGGGGGTCGGCGTCCTGTTCGTGCGGCGCGGCACCCCGCTGGTCGCGCAGATCGTGGGCGGCGGGCAAGAGCACGGCCTGCGCTCGGGCACCGAGAACCTGGCCGGGGTCGTCGGTCTAGCGCGGGCGCTAGAACTGGCGGCAGCCGAGCGGACCGGCACGGTGGCGCGCGTCACCGCCCTGCGCGACCGCCTGGCCGCGGGGATCGCGGGCGCCGTTCCGGGCACGATCGAGCTGGGGGCGGCCGCGCCCCGGGCGCCCCACATCCTGAGCGTCGGCTTCCCCCATCTGCCCTCGGACGCGCTCCTCATGGCGCTCGATCTGGAGGGCGTTTCAGCGTCGGCGGGAAGCGCGTGTGCTGCCGGGTCCTTGGAGCCGAGCCACGTCGTCGCCGCCTTGGGTATCGCACCCGAGTATGCCACGGGCGTGTTGCGGTTTTCGCTTGGACGATCGACCACCGAAGCGGACGTGGATGGCGCGGCGGCGGTCGTGGGCCGGGTTGTCGGACGGATGCAGACCGCCGACGTGTAGGAACCGGCGGACCTGGGTACTTGCGCTGCGTGGCTCTAGCGAGCATTCGGAGGACTGGTGGTAACCTCAGAGATCGATTGGCCGCACCTTATTTTCAGTGTCGGTGCGGGCCTCGGCGTTCTCCTGATCGGGATCGGGGTGCTGGTCCTTTGTTCGGGTATTGCCGGGTTCTTACGCCGGCTCAACGGCACGCTCGATGAAGTCGATCGCCAAATCGGGGCGCTCTCTGCGCCGGTCGCGGAGACGCTCGCGCACGTCGGCGGCATCGCCGATACGGCCGACGCAACCGTCGCCCGCCTCAGTGGAGTCGTCGGGTCGCTCGAATCGGTGGCGTCGAACGTCGTCAAGACGTCCGACCTCGCCAATCGTGCGGTCGCGCCGGCGATCGTCAACGTGGGCGCGACGCTCACCGGCATCACGGCCGGCGTGCGCCGTCTCGTCGTCGGGCGCCGTTCCGACAGCGACCCGGGGAACAACTGATGCCGGATGAGGGATCGGGCGGCGGTGGATTTGCGACCGGGCTGCTCCTGGGCTTGCTTGCCGGGGCCACGCTCGCAATGATCGCCGCGCCGCAATCGGGCGAGGCGACCCGCGACACGCTGCGTGCGAAAGCACGTGAAGCCGCGGATCGGGCGCGTGAAACCGCAGGCGACGTTAGCGAGACGCTCGGCGGTCAGACCAACGAATTACTCGAGCGCGGTCGCGCCATTGTGGAACGTGCGCGAGAGCGCGTGGATGGGGCCGTCGCTGAGGGCATAGACGCTGCAGAACAACAACGCAACGAACTCCAGAGCCGAACGTAGGAGAAACGGTGGATATCAAAGTCAACGTACGCGAATCCGAAGGCGACGCGTACGTCGTTGATCTAACCGGTGAGATCGACGTCTATACGTCACCGAAAGTCAAAGACGCGATTACCGAGCTCATCGACAAAGAGCACTACAATCTCGTGATCAATCTCGAGAAAGTGCGCTATATCGACTCGACCGGTTTGGGCGTTCTCATCGGCGGCCTCAAGCGCGTGCGCGAACACGGCGGCTCGGTGAACCTCGTCTGCACGAATCCGCAGATCAAGAAGATCTTCGACATCACGGGACTCGTGAAGATCTTCGGCATCTTCGATGACGAGCAGAGCGCGATGAAGGCCCTGGCATGAATCCGGCGCCGGCCGCGTCCAAGTCGCACGGCGTCGTGCGGCTAGAAATCCCAGCAGTTGCGGAGTGGGTTGCGGTCGCGCGGTTGGCGGTGGCCGCGGTGGCCAGCCGCCAGCATTTCTCTGTCGACGATATCGAAGATATCAAGTTAGCCGTGGCGGAAGCGTGCACGAATGCGATTCAACATGGCATGCCCGACGGCTCGATTACGATCGTGTGCGAAGTGACCGACGAGAGTATCGTGCTGACGGTGCGCGATCGCGGACAAGGCCCGCCGCTGGGCGCCGTCGAGGAAGAACGCATCGGCGAAGGCGGCCGCACGGAGGAATTGGGCGTGTTCCTGATTCGCGCACTCATGGATAGCGTGGAGTATACGAGCGACGTCCGCGATGGAACGCAACTCGTCATGACCAAGCGCGTTTCGGGGTAGCATGAGTTCCGCCCCAATCGACGCGGAGCGCTGGGACCGCCAGCGAGCGCGCGAAGCCTTTGCACGGTTTGCAACCTTGCGCTCGCATCCGGAAAAAGATTCCGGACGCGATCACACCGGGCAGACCGAGTTCGAGCGCTTGCGCAACGAACTGGTCATCGCGCATCTCAACCTGGCGCGCTACTTGGCCGTGAAGTTTGCCAATCGCGGCGAAGCGCTCGACGATCTGATTCAAGTCGGTACGGTCGGCCTGCTCAAGGCGATCGACCGCTTCGACCTCGAGCGCGGGGTGGAATTCACCACCTACGCGACGCCGACGATCGTGGGCGAGATCAAGCGCTACTTCCGCGACAAGGGCTGGGCGGTCAAGGTGCCGCGTCGGCTACAAGAACTCAACCTCGCCGTCAATCGCGCGATCGAGAAGCTGAACGTCAAGCTCGGGCACTCGCCGACCGTTGCCGAGCTGGCCGCGCATCTCGGGGCCTCGGAAGAAGACGTCCTCGAAGCGCAAGAGCTGGGTCAGGCCTATAATCTGCTCTCGCTCGACACCGAACTCAACGGCGACGGCGACAAGAAGTCGCAGACGCTGGCTGATTACGTGGGGCAGACCGACAGCGGGCTCGAGTTGCTCGAGGACCGTGCCAACCTCGAGCGCGCCTTCGAAGTCCTCAGCGGCCGCGAGCGCGTGATCCTCTACTTGCGCTTCTACGAAAGCGTCTCGCAGACCGAGATCGCCAAGCGCCTCAACGTCTCCCAGATGCACGTCTCGCGCCTCCAGCAGAAAGCCCTCGAAAAGCTCCGGAACTTCCTCAAAGAGAGCTAGCCCCCGCGAAAGAGAGCCGGCCCCTCATGTCATCCCGAGCTTGTCGAGGGACCGCCTCAATCGTCGTCGCTGAGTGGCTGTCCCTCGACAAGCTCGGGATGACATAGGGGACCGACGTGGCGAACACGGTCGGCTGATTATGCGGTCTCAGGAACTCCGTTCGAGCTTCGTCGATTATTTCGTGCGCCGGGGGCATACGCATCTGGCGTCCGCTTCGCTTATTCCCGATGCGATGAGCACGACGCTGTTCACGATCGCCGGCATGGAGCAGTTTGTCCCGGTGTTTCTCGGTGAGGAGGCGCCGCCGGCGCCGCGCGCGGTGACCGTCCAGCGTTGCCTGCGGGTGGCCGGGGCCAAGAGCGACATCGAAAATGTCGGCCGCACCGGACGCCACGGCACGTTCCTCGAGATGCTCGGGAATTTCTCGTTCGGCGACTACTACAAGCGCGAAGCGATCGGTTTCGCGTGGGACCTCGCCACGAACGTTTGGAAACTCGACAAAGACAAGCTCTACGTGACCGTCCACACCTCCGACGACGAAGCGCAGAATATCTGGGAGCGCGAGATCGGGCTGCCTTCCTCACGCATCTCGCGCCACGACGAAGACAACTTCTGGACGATGGGGGCGACCGGGCCGTGCGGTCCGTGCACCGAGATCTTCTACGATAACGGCCCCGCCTATGCGTCGAGTGCCGATGACGACGGACCGAACAAAGGCAACCGCTTCGTCGAGTTCTGGAACGTCGTGTTCCAGCAGTATAATCGCGGTG
>Ga0182030_10004817_pt1 | contig 28816 bp, 27 predicted proteins | sample 812S3MmetaG_FD_121299 | JGI IMG/M metagenome (GOLD analysis project Ga0182030, IMG submission 121299) | Permafrost microbial communities from Stordalen Mire, Sweden - 812S3M metaG (Illumina Assembly) | ecosystem: Environmental > Terrestrial > Soil > Wetlands > Permafrost | place: Sweden...
ACGGCTTCATCCGATGAGTTCGTCCAAGGGACGCGTTTCCCCCCGGCGGTGCTCTTCAAGCGCCTCTTGAGCCAGCGATCTCAAAACCTCAGGACTGTCGTGGAACCGCCGGGACCTCGCTTCTTCATCGTCCAGACTCTCCAGAATCTGAGATGCCATCGCGTCCTGCTCTTCTTGCGAAAGTGCCTCGATGCGCTGTAGCGCCTTCTCCAGCAGTCCAGTCATGTTTTCAAGGTAGCGCATTCGGTCCCTGCGGCCAGGCACCCGACAGACAGGACAGGCCAGGAGGCCTGTCCTACTTCTCTCCTGTCGCCAGCATGGTCTCAAAATACGGAGCTTCCTGCTCGCGGAACACCACCGCCGTCTCCACGTGCTTGAAACCCGCCGCCTTCAAATGCCGCTCGATCTCCAACTCCGTGAAGCCCAGCCAGAGGTCCGCGTACATCTCCCGTGCCTCTTCGAAGTGATGCCGGCTCAAATCCAGGATCGCAATCCGCCCGCCGCGCTTCAAGATCCGCCACGCCTCCCCGATCGCCCGCTCCGGATGCACCGCGTGGTGCAGCGCCTGGCTGAGGAACGCCAAGTCCACCGTTCCGCTCCGAATCGGCACTTCTTCCAGATCGCCCAACCGGTATTCCAGGTTGGCGATGCCGTGCTTGCGCGCCAGTTCCGCCCCGAATTCCACCATCTTCTCCGAATTATCGATGGCGATCACCTTCTTCGCCCGCTGCGCCATCAATTGCGAAATCGTGCCCTCGCCCGCGCCCAGATCGGCAATCACCATCGGCGGCATCAGCTTCAATAACGCTTCGGCGATGCCCTTCCAACTCCGTCCCGGCACGTACTGCCGCCCGAACTTGCCCGCCAGTTCGTCGAAGTAGCGCCGCATGTTGTCGCGCCGCTTTCTCAGCACCAGGCGTAATGCCTCCTGATCTCCCGACACCTCGGGAATCTCCACCGCGGCCTGGCGGAAAAGCTCCATCAATTCCCTCGACGCCGCGAGGCGGTAGAAGGCGTTTTTCCCCGTGCGCCGGTCGTCCACCAGCCCGGCCTGCTTGAGTTGCGCCAGATGCGTCGAAATCTGGCTTTGCCCCTTGGACAGGATTTCCTGAAGCTCGGCCACCGACAGTTCTTCCTGTTCCAGAAGGAGCAGGACGCGCAGGCGGTTGGGATCGGCCGCCAGCCGCAGGGATTTCAGGATTGACGCCATAACAAAAATAAGAGTAATATCAATGTATCAAGATTTCTTGATACGAGCAAAATCGGAGATAGATAAAAGATGGGTGCCGCAACAGTCAACCAAACCGCCGCCGAATTCAAAGTGGCCGATCTCTCCCTGGCCGAATGGGGCCGCAAGGAAATCAATATCGCCGAGTACGAAATGCCCGGCCTGATGTCGATCCGCCGCAAGTACGCCGTGGACAAGCCCCTGGTGGGCGTGCGTATCACCGGTTCGCTGCACATGACCATTCAGACCGCCGTCCTGATTGAGACGCTGGTCGATCTCGGCGCCACCGTGCGCTGGGCGAGCTGCAACATTTTCTCCACCCAGGATCACGCCGCCGCCGCCATTGCCGCGGCGGGCGTGCCGGTCTTCGCCTGGAAGGGCGAGAGCCTGGAAGAATACTGGTGGTGCACCTATCAGGCCGTCAGCCACCCCGGCGGCAACGGCCCGCAACTGGTGGTGGACGATGGCGGCGACGTGACCCTCCTCATCCACAAAGGCTACGAGCTCGAAGCGGGCAGCGATTGGGTCAACAGCCCCTCCGAAGCCCACGAAGAGAAGGTCATCAAAGACCTGCTGAAGAAGGTCCACGCGGAAGATCCCCAGCACTGGCACAAGATGGTGGCGGCGTGGCGCGGCGTCAGCGAGGAAACCACCACCGGCGTGCATCGTCTTTATAAAATGCAGGAACAGGGCAAGCTGCTGGTGCCGGCCATCAACGTCAACGATTCGGTGACGAAAAGCAAATTCGACAATCTCTACGGCTGCCGCGAATCCCTGGCCGACGGCATCAAACGCGCCACCGACGTCATGGTGGCGGGCAAGGTCGCCGTCATCTGCGGATACGGCGACGTGGGCAAGGGTTCGGCGCACTCCCTCCGCGGCATGGGCGCCCGCGTCATCGTCACCGAGATCGACCCCATCAACGCCTTGCAGGCCGCCATGGAAGGGTTCGAGGTCACGACCATCGAGGACACCCTGGGACGCGGCGATATCTACGTCACCTGCACCGGCAACTGCGAAATCATCACCCTGGAGCACATGCGCCGGATGAAGGACCAGGCGATCGTCTGCAACATCGGCCACTTCGACAACGAAATCCAGATGGACCGGCTCAACGCGAGCGGCGCCCAACGCACCAACATCAAGCCGCAGGTGGACATGTACACCTTCCCCAACGGCAACAGCATGTTCGTCCTGGCCGAGGGCCGGCTGGTGAACCTGGGCTGCGCCACCGGCCACCCCAGCTTTGTGATGAGCAACAGCTTCGCCAACCAGACGCTGGCACAGCTCGATCTGTGGAAGAATAAAGACACGTACAAAGTGGGCGTGTACGTTCTTCCCAAGAAGCTGGATGAAGAGGTGGCGCGCCTGCACCTGGAGAAGATCGGTGTCAAGCTGACCACCCTGACGGCCAAGCAGGCCGAGTATCTGGGCGTGCCGGTGGAAGGCCCGTACAAGGCCGAGAATTATCGTTATTAGAAAAACTGGAGACATTCCCTTGGCAGACAATCAAAGACACATCTTTACATCGGAATCGGTGACCGAAGGGCACCCGGACAAAATCGCCGACCAGATTTCGGACGCCGTTCTGGACGCCGTTCTGGCGGATGACCCCATGGGCCGCGTGGCCTGCGAAGTTCTGGTCACCACCGGCACCTGCATCGTCGCCGGTGAAATCACCACCAAGACTTATGTGGACGTGCAGCGCATCGCCCGCGGCACCATCGAGTACGTGGGGTACAACGACGCCGCCTACGGCTTCGATTCCAATACCTGCGGCGTGCACAACCTGATCCAGTCGCAATCGCCCGATATCTCCATGGGCGTGGATACCGGCGGCGCCGGAGACCAGGGAATGATGTTCGGCTACGCCTGCGATGAGACGCCCGAACTCATGCCGCTCCCCATCATGATGGCGCACAAGCTGTGCCGCCGGCTGAGCGACGCCCGCCGCGAGGGCTTGCTCAACTTCCTCCGGCCCGATGGCAAGAGCCAGGTTTCCGTGGAATACGTGGACAACCAGCCCAAACGCATCGAAGCGGTGGTGATCTCCACCCAGCACAGCCCGGACATTTCCATCGAAGACCTGCGCGCCGAAGTGCAGAAGCACATCATCGATGCCGTGATTCCCTCCGACATGGTCGACGAGCAGACGAAGTACCACATCAATCCGACCGGCCGCTTTGTGGTGGGCGGTCCGCACGGCGATACCGGCTTGACCGGCCGCAAAATCATCGTCGATACCTACGGCGGCATGGGCCGTCACGGCGGCGGCGCCTTCAGCGGCAAAGATCCCACCAAGGTCGACCGCTCGGCCTGCTACATGGCCCGCTACATCGCCAAGAACATCGTGGCGTCCAAGCTGGCTTCGCGCTGCGAAGTGCAGTTGGCCTATGCCATCGGCGTGGCGGAACCCGTCTCCGTCATGGTGAACACCTTCGGCACCGGGCTGATTCCCGATGCCAGGTTCACCGAGTTGGTGCGCGCGAATTTCCTCTTGACCCCGCGCGCCATCATCGACACCCTGCGCCTGCGCCGTCCCATCTACCGCAAGACGGCCGCCTTCGGCCACTTCGGACGAACCGAAGACACCTTCACCTGGGAAGCCACCGATAAGGCCGCCGCCCTGAAGGACCAGGCTGGCGCCGCTCACGCCGTCGCGTAGCAAAGTGGCATAAGGCTCCGCCTTGTGCATCCGAGCTGCGCTCGGACTTCGTCTCCTTGCGCTAGCATAGTTTCCAAAGCCCGGCCGCGATCCGCACAGGTCCTGTTGTTGACCGGGCCAAAGTGAGAGAACTGCCCCGGGGTGGCGGGGCATGGCTGTGACGCTTACGACTTCTCGCCAGGCAGGATCGCGTTGAGCAGGAGCGCGCACATGCCGCCGGTGGCGATCCCCGAAGCGAACGTGTTGCGCGGCAACTCCGGCAGGGCGCGCAGGATATCCGGCACGAACGTGACGCCCAGACCGAGCCCAAGGGAGACGGCCACGACGATCGAAGACCTCCGGTTCATGTTCACGCCGGCCAGGATCCGGATGCCGGCCACCGCTACGGAGCCAAACATAATGATGGTGGCGCCTCCCAACACGGACTGCGGAAGCGCCTGAACCAATCCGCCCACCACCGGGAACAGGCCCAGCAGCATCAGGATTCCGGCGACGAAAGTGCCCACGTGGCGGCTGCCTACTCCCGTCAATTGGATAACGCCGTTGTTTTGGGCGAACGTGGTACTGGGGAAGGAGTTGAAGAAGGCCGCCAGCAGAGAGTTGATTCCATCGGCCAGAATGCCGGATCGGAGGCGCCGGAAGTAGACCTCCCCTTGGATGGGTTGGTTGGTCAGAAGCGAGGTTGCCGTGAGGTCGCCGATGGATTCGATCACCGTGATGACGTACAAAAACGCGAACGGCAGGAAAGCTGCGGGGTTGAATCCGAGCCCGTAACGCAGGGGCACGGGCACGGCGACAGGCGGCAACTCGCCGAGGGCGCGCAGATCGACCCTTCCCAGGAGGAAGGCGGCCAGGTAACCCGCTGCCAGCCCGATGACTACCGAGGTCATGCGCAACAGCGGAATGGAGCTGCTGTTGAGCGCCACGATCACCGCAACCACGATACCGGCCAGGAGGAGATTTTGCGGGCTGCCGAAGGAACCGTCGCGCCGCGCATCGAAGCCGCCGCCGATGCTGGTAATTCCCACTTCGATGAGCGTGAGGCCGATCAGCGTCACCACCGTGCCGGTGACCAGCGGCGTGATGACCCGGGTGGCCAGGCGAATGAACTGGCTCATGGTAATGGCCACCAGCGAGCCCGCCAGGCAGACCCCGAAGATCGTGCCCAGGGCGTGGGTGGCCGAGGCGCCGGCCGCGATGCTCGATTGCGCGGTCGCGATAATTGGCCCCAGGAACACGAAGCTGGTCCCCTGGATACTCAGCAGGCCCGATCCTACCGGACCGATGCGGTGCGTCTGGAGGAGCGTGGCGAGGCCCGATACAAACAACGACATGCTGACCAGGAAGACCGTGCTGGCGCGGTCCAGCTTGAGCGCATTACAAATGATCAACGGCGGGGTGACGATACCCACGAACACGGCGAATACGTGCTGCAAGGCCACGAACAGGGTCTCGCGCAACGGAGGCTTGTCGTCGAGACCGTATAGCAGTTCGGTGGCGCGCTCGCGGCGGCGGCCGGCAATATCGTCCCGCTGCGGGCTGCCAGCGTGGGCACCGTGCATCGGAGTATTATACCGAAGTGCGACCGGCCGCCCGGCCCAAGCAAGACAGGGCGGCCACGGCGGCCAAGACACAGCGGCGGGATCAGACCGGGGATCGCCCGCGCATTTCCGCGGGGGCGGGCCTAGCCGATGGCAAATTCGGCGTGGAACGTGGTGCCCTGGCCGGCGGCGGACTCGAACCAGGCGCTGCCGCCCAGGTAAGTCTCCGTCAGGAGTTTGATGCTGTAGGTGCCCAGGCCGCGGCCCGAACCTTTCGTGGTGAACGAACGTTGAAAGACATGGGCGCGGACCGCATCCGGCATGACCATATCGTTGTGCACGGAGAATCGGATTCGGCCGGGTGCGGACCTGATGCAGGTGGCAGTCACGGTCATTCCCGCGCCGGAGGCTTCGAGAGCGTTCTTGAGCAGATTGATCAGGATGCGGCTGAGCAGCGTGGTGTCCGTCCGGACGAGCATCGACTGCGCTCCGGGCAGGATGGCCACCTGCTTGTCCTCCGCGAAGCCGTACATCCGGCAGGCGGCGACGGCGTCGGCGAGCGTCTCCAGGGAGTCGCAATCGGCCTTCTCCACGGCCAGGTCGCCATTTTCGGCGGCCAGCAGGGTGCGATGGCTGCGGATCTCGTCCACCATGGCGCGAGCCGAGACGGAAAGCATGCGGATGAAGTGGGCGCGCTCGTCGGGGGACAGATCTTCGCCCTCCAACAGGCCGGAGACTCCTTGCACCGCGCTGGCGCGGTTCAGAATGTCGTGGAAGAAGATGCGCTCCAGGGCTTCGCGCCGCTTCTCGCTAGAGATGTCGCGCAGCGAATAGCACTGCCAGCCGCTACCCACATGCGGCAGCGGCCGGGTCTCCACGGCATACTCGGCTGGGACGGTGCGGTCATCGCCGTGGCGCTGCAGCCGGCACTCCCCCGAGGTGGCGCGGCCCTGCTGGCCCATACCCATCGCCTGTGCCAGCCCGCAGTAGCGGCACGCCTCGCCGGTGCCGCAGCCGTCGGGCTTGTCGGCGGCGTGGATGCAGTGCAGCAACTCTCCGGGCCGCATCCCCAGAGCGTCCTCTTTGCGGGCGAGTTTTCCCGCCTTGGCGCAGGCATCGTTGCAGTATACGATTTGCCGCGAGAGATTCAGCAGCGCGACCATGCCGGGCGCGGTGTCCAGCATGGCAACCAGCACGGGGCTGCCGGCTATTTGTTCGGCCTGGCCGAGAATCTCCTGCGGCGACAAGCGCTTCGCGGGAAGCAATTCACTCTGGATCGGCATGTTCCTCCACTGGACTTATCGGACGAAATGGCTAGAACTTTAGCCTCTATCCGACCGTTTTCGCCGAGAACGTGACGTAGGGGAACACTTCCGGAATGTGGGAATCGTAGTGCCCGTGGCGATTCCACGTCCAGCCCACGGACGGGTCGAGCACTTCGCGATGGCGCCCCAGCTTTTCGAAGCGCGAACAATCGATGCGCCACACATCGCCCTCCCTGGGCGGCAGCCCGCGCCCATCCGCCAGGTCCCGGAAGCCGCGCCACGGGAAGGCCAGTTCGACCGTCCAGCCACGGTCGGTATTGGTCCGCCCGTTGACCACGCCATCCACGTGGACGGCGGTTTGCAACCCCGGAAAGTCCCAGTCCAGGAATCCCCAGCGCTGGCCGCGCGGGTGAACGTGCCCGCCCACGCCGTCGAGCACCATGGTGCGCCGCGCGGCCGGGTCGAACTCCGGCCGCCCATGGAAAAGGGACCCGGGCCGCAGGATGTCCTTCCAGATCCAGAACACCTCGTACACGGTATTCAGCGCGTTGACCTCGAATTCGTAGTACGCGTCGTTTCGGCCATCGGGGCCGCCAATGAAGACCTCCACGTCGTTCTCTTCCCAGATCTTCGAGTCGCGCCCGGTCATGGTGCCCCACACATCCGTCTCCTCCGCCCAAAAACCGAAGTACAGATGTTCGTCGTCCCAGAGCAGTGCCACGCGGGTGTCGAACCAGGCGGGCTCGCCGGTCACGATGTCCACGAACGGCGCCGATTTGGGCGCCAGTTGCCAGGAGGGCTCGTCGAGTTTGCCATCGACCGTGATGGGCCCCGCGGCACGGTAACACGTGTAGCGGGCGGGCTCGAAATTCAGGTGCGCGAGAGGGCGGTACATGACGCTACCATATTACTCATGGATCCGAAGTTTCTTTTGGCTATCGCCCTGGCGCTGCCCTTGTGCGCGCAGGTCAAGATCGCGCAGCAGGGTAAGGAGAAGGTCTCGGTGGAGATCGACGGCAAACCCTTCACCGATTTCTATATCGGTCCGGAGACCGCCAAACCGTACCTGCATCCGCTGCGCACGGCGGACGGCAAGGTGGTGACCCGGGGCTTCCCCATGATCACGGATATCCCGGGCGAGGCCCACGATCATCCGCACCACCGCGGCCTGTGGTTCACCCACGGCGACGTCAACGGCTGGGACTTCTGGGGCAACGAAGACTCGCAGACGGGAGCCGGCAAGGGAAAAGGCAAGGTGGTGCTGGAGAGGGTGGACAAGCCCTCCAGCGGCAGGAAATCGGGCGTCATTTCGGCCACCTTCGCGTGGAAGATTCCGAGCGGCGAAACGCTGCTTCTGGAAAACCGCAAAATGACCTTCTACTCGGACCCGCAAGTGCGGATCATCGATTTCGACATCACGCTTTCCCCGCAGGTGGAAGTGAAGTTCGGCGATACCAAGGAAGGGATGTTCGCCATCCGCCTGGCGGCGCCGCTCGAAGAGGAGCAACCCAAGGACATCGCCGAGCCCAAACGCACGGGAAAGATGGTCAACGCGCAGAACAAGCAGGGGGAAAAGAACGTCTGGGGCAAGCGCTCCGAGTGGGTGGATTACTCCGGCCAGATCTCCGGCGCCGCGGTGGGCGTGGCGATATTCGATCATCCGTCGAACCCGCGGCCGCCCACCTACTGGCATGCGCGCGCGTACGGGCTGTTTGCCACCAACATTTTCGGCCTGCACGATTTCGAGCGCGACCCCTCGCAGGACGGCAGCCTGAGCATCCGCCCCGGCCAGCCCCTGCGCTTCCGCTTCCGCGTGTTCATCCATCCCGGCGACGTGAATTCAGGCGGCGTCCGGGACGCCTATGATGCGTGGCTCGCCGTGAAGTGAGTGGCACGGGGCGATTTCGCCCGATGCCCGGCCACAGATTCCAAGCGATGGCGCATGGGTGGGATGGCGTTTGCACGGTCAACGTCACATCAAGCACAGTATCTGAGATGATTGAAGGTTCGCTTGCCTCAGCAGACGAAGACGCGTTGTTGGTTGCCAATTTCATTTTCGTCTGGCTGCTGGTAGAAGGCTTTCGTCTCGCTCATGGCAATCAAAAAATCCGACCTTTACTCCTCACTCTGGGCCTCCTGCGATGAATTGCGCGGCGGCATGGACGCCAGTCAATACAAAGATTACGTCCTGTTCATGCTGTTCATCAAGTACATCTCCGATAAATATGGCGATTCCGACGATTTCGCCCCTCCGGTCACCATTCCGAAGGGGGCCAGCTTCAAGGACATGGTTGCCCTCCAGGGCGACAGCGATATCGGGGACAAGATCAATAAACAGGTCATCCAGCCGCTCATCGACGCCAATTCCCGCCTGGCCCGCAGCGACTTTCCGGATTTCAACGACCCGAACAAACTCGGCGACGGCGCGGCTCGCGTGGAGAAGCTTTCCAACCTCATCGCCATCTTCCAGAAGCCGGAGCTGGACTTCTCGAAGAACCGTGCCGAGCACGACGACATCCTGGGCGATGCCTATGAATACCTCATGCGGCACTTCGCCACGGAGAGCGGCAAGAGCAAAGGCCAGTTCTATACGCCGGCCGAGGTCAGCCGTATCATGGCCAAGGTCATCGGCATCTCACCGGCGAACAGCAGAGCTTCCACCACGGCCTACGACCCCACCTGCGGTTCCGGCTCGCTACTGTTGAAGGTCGCCGCGGAGGCGGGCAAACGGATCACTCTCGAAGGGCAGGAGAAGGACGTGACCACCGCCGGTCTGGCCCGCATGAATACCATCCTGCACGATTTCCCCACGGCCAGCATCCTCTCCGGGAACACGCTGTTCGATCCCAAATTCAAGGATGGCGAAAATCTCCGGACGTACGACTACGTCGTGGCCAATCCTCCCTTTTCCGATAAGACCTGGTCCACCGGCCTCACTACCGACAAAGACCGCTTTCAACGCTTCACCTGGGGCGTGCCTCCCAGGAAACAGGGAGACTACGCCTACCTCCTGCACATCATCCGTTCCATGAAGAGGACCGGTAAGGCCGCCTGCATTCTCCCGCATGGCGTCCTCTTTCGGGGCAATGCCGAGGCGGTGATCCGTCAGCAGCTCATCCGTTCCGGCTACCTCAAAGCCATCATCGGCCTGCCCGCGAATCTCTTTTATGGCACAGGCATCCCGGCGTGCATCCTGGTGCTCGATAAAGAGAATGCCACCGCCCGCAAAGGCATTTTCATGATCGATGCCTCCAAGGGCTTCCGGAAGGACGGTCCGAAAAACCGCCTACGCGAGCAGGAGATGGAAGGGCGACGAGATCCGGGAGAAGCAGGTGTTGAATGCTCTTTATCCCATCATGTCTCGTGACCGGCAGGCGACGCAGGCCATTTTTGACATCGTCAAGAATCAACCCGGCTACTGATGAAGGAAACGATCCATCTCGGCGAAATCTCCATTCTGGTAAGCCGGAAGGCCATTAAGAACGTTCATCTCTCCGTGCATCCCCCTGGCGGCCGGGTGACTTTGGTGGCTCCCAGCGGGACGCGTCTGGAGGTTGTCCGCGCTTATGCCATCTCAAAGCTGGCTTGGATTCGTGACCAGCAATCGAAATTCCGGAACCAGGCCCGTGAAAGCCCACGCACACTGGTAGAACGGGAAAGTCACGACCTGTGGGGCCGGCGGCACCTGCTTACGATCATCTACCGCGAAATCAAGCCGTTCGTTTCGCTGGACCACAGGCGCATCACGCTCACAGTCCGGCCACGCAGCGATGCCCGGAAACGCGCGGAAGTGATGCACGAGTGGCATAAGTCGCTCTTGCACGCGGTTGTGCCGCCGCTCATCGAGGTCTGGGAGCGGAAACTAAAGGTGAAAGTGGCAGCGTATTTCCTGCAACGGATGAAGACCAAATGGGGGAGTTGTAATCATAAGGCCGGACATATTCGATTGAATACGGAGTTGGTGAGGAAGCCGAAGGATCTCCTGGAATACGTCATCGTTCACGAGATGATTCACCTCATGGAGCCGACGCACAGCGATCGCTTCCTGACTATACTCGGGGAGCACTATCCTACCTGGCGCGAGGCCCGCGCGGAACTCAACGAATTGCCGCTGGCTGCGGAGGTATGGAAGGAATAATCGCTAAATTGGCAGGCTGCAAGGGCCAGACCAGGAGCTAAAAACAAGGCAGATCGGTCCCTACAAGTAGTTAGCGCCGCCTATTCCGCGGGACGGGCCAGTTGACGTAAAGCGCGCGACATGTTGAAGTGTGCCCGAAGAACCCCAAGTCACCTGGGAAGCTTGCGGGCGCTCGCTTTCGTCACCGGGAGAGGCCGACGAGGGCGTCGTCCCCAGAGGGGACCCCAGGACCGGGGGTCCGCCCCACCATTGGGCCGCCATTGGGCCCTTTTCCCTGCCCCGCTACTTCACCGTAAGTTCGAAATCCACCTGCAACACCAGGGCATCGTTGGTGACGCGGATATCCGGCACGGTAAACTTGCGGGCTTCCCGTTGGTAGCCCGGCTGGGCTCCGGCGCCTTCGAGCATCTTCCGCGCCTCGGCTTCCAGCGCGTATTGGAAGTCTTTCGCCAGGCTGGCCTGCAACGCTTCGCAGACGCGGCGGATGTAGTACCCGCTCTTGCCTTGGCTGGTCACCTTTACTTCCCGCAGACCGAGGGCGCCGTTCCGATATACGGGGGCCGCGATAATCACCACGTCGAAGGCGTCTCCCAAACCCACGCACTGGCCCACCACGTTGAGCGCGCTACGCCCGGTGAAGCGGGCCTGCATGCGCAATCGCCCGCCCTCGCCGCGCACCTGCGGCTTTTCCAGGTAGGCGAAGTTGCACTTATCGGCCTTGCTGCCCCTTACGTAGCGGCGGCCTTCCTGGGTGAAGACCTGCTCACCCAGCATGCGCTCCAGCGCCCCGAACCGAATGTGCAGTTCCACGGCGGCCGCGCTTCCGGACAACGCCAGCAACAGTAGTGCGGAACGGATCACTCGTGCTTTTCCAGTTGCAGGTTAATGGTGCCGATGGTAAAGGTCATGCGGACGCGGATCTGCACGGGCAGTTTGCGGCGGTCGTCGCTCACCCACAGGTTGACGTGCGCCGACCGCTTGTAGAGCACGCCGTCGAACATGTACGCCTCGTAGCGGATGGTCTTGAACGTGCCGTCGGGAGTCTTCACGTCTTCGCGCGCCTGCGCTTCCACCTTCACCATGACGCTCTTCTTGCCGTCGCTCACCGGGACCTGGGTGCTTTGACCGGGCTCCAGGTTCAGCGTGCGGACGAAGAAAAGGCCGCCGATCACATCGTGCACGCAGGGCGGGATCTCGGTTTCGCGGGAGAGCACGATGGCGTTGTTCCTGGCGCGGTCGCGTTCCAGGTAGCTGGCCTTTTTGGCCTCTCCGTCGAACGTAATCTTAGTCTCGCGCAGGCGGGTGCCTTCGTGGGTGGTCATCTGCAAGGCCTGCGCGCACCAGGCGGAGTCCATGTTGGCGGAATAATCGTCCTCCACCTTGAAGAGTTTGGAGACGATGCCGGTCGATTCCAGGTGCAGAGCGGCCTGATACCCGGGGCGCGACGGCCCGCCGGCGGTCAGTTCGATCCTGGCCTTGCCCGCCGTGAACAGGCGCCAGTCGATACTGTAATAGAGGGTTTCCTTGGGGGGCAAACCGCTGCCCTGCGAAAAAGCGAGCGTTGCACAGACGAGGGGCAGCAGCAGTTTGCAGACCATGAAAGGCCAGTTTCGCACTTGCGGCGCCAGCGGCGCAATGCACGCGCTAAATTAGGAAGTGCGCAGAGGAGGTTTCGGGTGGTCGTATTAGGCATTGACATCGGCGGGAATCAGATCCGCGCCGGAATGGTAGACGAAGAGGGCGCGATTCTGGCATCGCGCACGATCCAGACTCCGGCGGATCTGGACACCTTCCTGCCCTCGTTGCAGGATGCCATCCACTGGCTGGTGGAGAGCACGGAGCTTCCCTCGGCGGTGGGCGTGGGTTGTAAAGGCACCATCAATCCGGACACGACATGCATCGAAAGCCTGCGCGGCGGCCTGCATTTCCTGCAAGGATTGCGGCTGGTGGACATTGTCGGCCTGCCGCTGGAGGTGCCGGTATTCGCCGATAACGACGCCCGCGTGGCGCTGGCCGGCGAGGTGGTGTGGGGGGCGGCGCGCGGCCGGGAGGACGTCCTCATGCTGACGCTGGGCAACGGAGTAGGCGGCGCCGCGTTGGTGAACGGGCGCCTGCTGCGCGGGCACCGCGGCGTGGCCGGCCACATCGGCCACCTCACGGTGAACCCCCACGGCGCCATCTGCTCCTGCGGCAACCGCGGCTGCCTGGAGACCGTGTTTTCCGCTCGCGCCATTGAGGCGGATGCCTGGGCGGCGGTGCATCGCGGCTGCGATTCCGTCCTCACGCGGCTTTTTCGCGAGCAGCCCCAACTGGCCTCCTGCCGGACGGTTTTCCAGGCGGCGCGCGAAGGCGACGCGGTGGCCGTGGCGATTGTCTCCCGGGCCATCTACAACTTGAGCGCGGCGCTGGCCGGACTGCTGCACATCTTCGACCCGGAGATCGTGATTCTGGGCGGACAGGTGGCCGACGCCGGCACGGATCTTTTGATTCCGCTGCAGGAAGAGGTTTGGAGCCGTTCGCGCGGTCTGCTGGGCCGCGACGTGCCGATTGTGGAGCAGCAGGTGGGCGACAAATCCGGAATCATTGGGGCCGCCGGCCTGGCCCTGTCGCCTCGCTCGTGAAGGGCGACGCCCGACCCGGGTTTCCCGCACCAGGTCTGCGACCGCCAGATTCGGTGCCATTGTAAGAACGCTCCCAAGGGCAAAATATTACGCGGTCACTGCACTAGAATTGATGCAGGCGCCATGTTGGAAAACATCAATTTGAAGAAGAAACTCTCGCGCGAGGATTACCGGCTCGCGCTACCGGGCTTGCAGCAGCGGCTGTACGACCTGGAGAAGTCGTGTTGGGAGCACGGAATACCGAGTGTGATCGTATTCGAGGGGTGGGATGCGGCCGGCAAGGGAACGGCGATTGCCGCGGTGACGCAACGGCTCGACCCCCGCGGATTCAGGCTGTACCCGATCACAGCGGCCCGCACCTACGAGCAGCAACGGCCCTGGTTGTGGCGGTTCTGGCTGAAAGTACCCAACCGGGGCGAGATGGTGATTTTCGACCACAGTTGGTACGGCCGCGTGCTGGAGGATCGCGTGGAAGGGACCGTCCCGGAGAAAGCGTGGCGGGACGCCTACCGCGACATCGTGGAATTCGAGCGCATGCTGGCCGACGACGGCGCCGCCATCCTGAAGTTCTTCCTGCACATCAGCCAGAAAGAGCAGAAGGAGCGGTTCCGGACCATCGAAAACGAGCCGCTGGAGGCCTGGCGGGTGACGGACGCCGACTGGGCGCGCCACAAGAAGTATGCCGAATACCTGAGCGCGACCGAGGAGATGCTGGAATTGACAGAGTCGGAATTCGCGCCGTGGACGATTGTGCCGGCCACATCGAAATGGCACGCGCGGCAGAAGATCTTCGAAACGATTATCGACGCCATGGAGAAGCGGCTGGGAGCCAACGCGCCGCCCAGGGGCGAGGTCACCGACGACGCCAAAGACGCGGAGCTGCGGGAGGCGATGGAATCGCTGGGCGGAGGAGGACTGTAATGTTGGAAACCGTCGACCTGACGCTCGCGCTGGATCGCGACGCTTACGTACGCGAAGTGACGCGGCGGCAGATTCAGCTTCGCGAGCTGGGATATCAGATTTATTTGCGAAAACGGCCAGTGGTGATCGCCTTCGAGGGATGGGACGCGGGAGGCAAGGGCGGGGCGATCAAGCGGATCACGGAGAAATTGGACCCTCGCGGCTACGTGGTCTACCCCATCGCGGCGCCGCAGGGCGAGGACAAGACGCGCCATTACCTCTACCGCTTCTGGCGGCGCCTTCCGGAGCGCGGGCAGATCGCCATCTTCGACCGGTCGTGGTACGGCCGGGTGCTGGTGGAGCGGGTGGAGGGGTTCGCCAAGGAAGAGGAATGGAAGCGGGCCTTCAAGGAGATCAACTCGTTCGAGCGCCAATTGAAAGATTTCGGGACGATTGTGGCGAAGTTCTGGATCCACATCTCCCAGGAGGAGCAGTTCCGCCGGTTCGAGGAGCGTAAGGCGATCGGCTACAAGTCCTGGAAGCTGACGGAGGAGGACTGGCGGAACCGCCAGAAGTGGAGCGTCTACGAGGAAGCGGTGGAAGAGATGCTGGTGAAGACGAGCACCAAGACCGCGCCCTGGAGCCTGGTGGAGGGAAACGACAAATACTGGGCGCGGGTGAAGGTGCTGTCGGGGCTGGTGGAGATTCTCTCGGCGGAACTGGACTACAAACCGGCGGACCCGCTGAAGCGGGGAAGCGGGAAGAAAGCCGCCAAGCCGGCGACGGAAGGCAAGGCCAAGCCGGAAAAGAAGCCCCCCGCGCGCAAGGGGAAATAGACCGAAATCACCGGAAAATGCGGGTCCCAGATGCTATTATCTTCGTGCTGAGCCGCCTCGACGCGTGGAAGGCCGACTTCGGCCAGGGCGATACCGGGCAACTGGAAAAACTCCTGAGCGCCGCGGCCAGGTGGCGGCCCGGCACTCCGGCCGAAGCCATACGCTTCCACGAAACCCTGCTCTTCCTCCGCGCCTATCCGCGAAGCTTGCGGGTGGCGCGGCTCGCCGACCAGATTCTCTTCCACTTCGCGGACCGCGTCGCGCGGCTCGAATCCGCCGGCGTGGACATGGAGGGGTTCGAAGCTCCCGAAGTTTCGGGCATCGCCGGCACCTCGCTGGGCGCCGTATTCAGCCACGAGTTCGCGTGCAGTCTGGCGGCCCGCCATCCCCGCCGCATCGATATTGGCTGGGACCGCTGCGACGAGATGGAGAAATTCGGCCCCGTGCTGGCCCGCATCCTCCCGCTGTTCGCCGAAGATTGGCCGACGGAAGCCCACGTTCCGTTCCGCGACTGGATCGCCGCGGCGCGCCCGCCGCGCACTACCGATCTTGCCTGGCTGCTGCAACAGATCGCCGCGCTTCCGCTGTCCGAGGGCGAGCGATCCAAGGTCTACGGCTCGCTCGATCTGCCGCTGAATTGGGAGATGGGCAACTCGCCGGTTTCGCGGTCGCGCCTGCGCCTGCCCGGCAGGAAGCTCTTCGTGCACCGCGAGCCGCTCATCCGCCGCGGCGATGTATCGCTGGCTCGGGAACTCGCAAGCCCGCCGGTGGCGCTGCGCCGTCTGGCGGCGCCGGAAGCGCGCCGCACGCTCGATCTGATTCTCGACACCTCGGCGATGCGTTATCGCGAACTCTACGGGTTCAGCCACCCCGACGAGCGCGCGGTAGATCGCGCGGACCTGGGCCGCGGCGTCGAGATCTTCTTCTTCGGCGTCCCGCCGGCGTGGCGTCTGCCGTTCCGGGCCTACCACGGCGGCATGTTTTTCAAGAACGGCGTCCCCGCCGGCTACGTGGAGCTGCTCTCGCTGTTCGAACGCGCCGAAGTGGGCTTCAACTTGTACTACACGTTCCGCGAAGGCGAATCGGCGTGGCTCTACGCGCGGCTGCTGCGCCTTTTCCACCAGGTGCTGGGCGTCAATTGCTTCTCCGTGGATCCGTATCAGATCGGCCAGGAAAACCCGGAGGCGATCGACTCGGGGGCGTTCTGGTTCTATCGCAAACTGGGCTTCCGGCCCATCGAGCCCGAGGTGGCGGCGCTGGTGGCGCGGGAAGAGCGGCGGATGGCGCGCACTCCCGGATACCGCAGTTCCAGGCGCACCCTGGAGCGGATGGCCGAAGCCTACCTGATTTTCGAGGGGCCGGGGGCGGTGCCCGGCGCCTGGGACAAGTTCCGCATCCGCACCCTCGCCCTGGCCGCGCAGCGCGCCGGCGGGAATCCGAAACTGAGCCCGCTGGCGCAAGTCCTGGAGATGATTCCGGGGCGCGCCGGTTGGACAGGAGATGAAAAGCGCGCCGCCGCCCGCATTCTACGCGCCAAGCGGGTTGGGGAGGAAAGCCGCTACTTGCGGGAGATGCAGCACCACTCCGCGTTGCGCGCCGCCATTATCCGCGCCGGGCAGACGGCGGTGAAAAACGTCGGCAAGGACGCCGACGTGGCGACCTGAAAGGTCACTCTACAAAGAACAGCCGCTGCGCGTTGCCGCCACGGATGCGCGCGCGGGCGGCTGTTGGGGCGAACGCCAACAGCTCCTCGAAGCGCGCCGCCTGTTTCCGGTAATCCGCCAGAGTGTTGCCCAGCGTGCCCCAGACCATGCGCTCGGGGCCAAAAGTGTCGTAGAGCCGCCGGGTCAGCCGGCCCAAATCGCCTTTGTACTCTGCCCAGTTGGAGTACTTGAGGATGACGCGCGGCAGTCTCGCCAGCTTCAGCACTTCCTCGTATTCCTTTTCCGTACCCTGTCCGGGCCGGCCCATGTGATCGAGGATCACGGTGGTATCGGGCAAGCGGGCAGCGAGGGCGCGGATGTTGGGCGCCTGCCTCGGAATGAAGTGCATCTGCACGGCCATCCCGAGCGAGGCGACGGCTTGCCAGCAGGCCAGCATGCGGGGGTCTTTCAGGTCGCGGTTGCGAATGGGCCCGCCCGTTTCGGGTGTCATGGACATTTCGTGAATGCGCAGGGCGACGATGCGCCGCGGCCAGCGTTCCACCAGGGCGCGCATGCGGCGGGGGGTATCGTCGCGCAAGGGATCGAACAGGCAGGTTCCTTTGAAATACCCCGGTTTCGGCTCGTGGGCGAAGCAGTATTCCAGATAGCGGTGGTCGTCCTGGTAAGGCTCCGGATGAACGATAATCGAGTGCGCCAGGGGGACGGCTTCGACCAGTTTCAGGTGGTCTTCGAGGGTGTAGGCCGCCGGCTTGTAGGGCGCATTCGGGGCGTAGGGGACGCGAGCGGGATCGAAGAGGTGAACGTGGGTTTCGACGGTCTCCGGCGCAGCGGCGGCGGCGAGCAGGGCGCCGGCCGACGCGGTGATGCCCGCGAGCGCCTCTCGGCGGGTGAAGGTGTTTCCCATGGCTGTTGTTATAGCAGATAGCCCGAGGAGACACGGTGGCGGGAGCAGCTTGATACAATTCGTAGCGACAGGGAAGGGTCTCAGCCGCATATGAAACGAATCCAACTGGCCGGCGCCGGCATGTTGTGCGCCGCCCTGGCGCTGACGATATGCGTGGAGGCGCAAGACAATCCTCTACCGAATCCCGTGTTCCCGTTTGGCGCGGTGTATTTTCGCAAGTCGAACCCGCCGGAACAGGATTGGGAACGCGACCACAAGACGGCGGCCCAGATGGGCGTCAACATTTTCCGCCACTGGTTCATGTGGGCGTCCATCGAGAACGCGCCGGGCCGCTACGACTGGCGCGATTACGACCGGATGGTGGAACTCGAAGGCCAGAACCACATCAAGACGGTGATCGCCGAAATCATCAATGGCGCACCGGAGTGGATGTGGGACAAATACCCGCAAGCGCGGCATATCGCAAGCGACGGCTCGGAGAGTTTTCCCTCGGTCGGCGGCAGCAGCGCAACCTCCAGCGCGCCGCTTTGTCTGGATAATGACGACGTCCTGCGCGAGGCCGGGAAGTTTCTCACGGCGCTGGTGGAGCGATATCGCGACAAGCCCGCCACCATGGGCTACGACGTGTGGAACGAGGGGGCTGTGCAAGAGTGCTATTGCCCAGCTACCCAGGCCAAGTTCCGCACGTGGCTGAAGGCGAAATACGGCACCGTCGAGGCCCTGGGCCGCGCCTGGCACCGCTACAGTTACGGCGACTGGGAATCGGTGCATCCGCCACGCGGCACGGGCGGCTACCCCGATTCCCTGGACTGGCTGGCATTCCGGCGCGACGATGCCATTCGCCTGCTGCGCTGGCGCACGGAGCTGATTCGCCGGCTCGACAAGCGGAACAAGATCACGGCGCACAGCACGGGCCTGCTCACCGAGATCGAGTGGCGGACAGCGGCCGACGTGGATTCGTATGGCTACACATGGGTGGCTTCGCGCCACGGCAACGACCCCTGGATGCAGTTTCAGGCGGTGGACGTGGTGCGCGCTGGCTCGCGCGGGAAGCCCTTCTGGCACGCCGAAGCCACGGGCGGGCCGCTGTGGCTGCAGCCGCAGGTACTCAACCGCCCGCTGGAAGACGGGCGCAGTTCGGACGAGAAAGACGTCCGCGTGTGGAGCCTGATCGACATGACCGCCGGCGCCACCGGCATTCTCTTCACGCGCTGGCGTCCGCTGCTGGACGGGCCGCTGTTCGGCGCGTTCGGTCCCATGGGGATGGATGGCTCGGTGACGCCGCAGGCGGAGATGGCCGCCAAGTTGTCGCGCTGGACTAACTCGCACGCGGAGATTTGGAAGTCGCGTCCGGTCAAGGGCGACGTGGGTATCGTCTTCGCGCAGGAGTCCGACGATTTCAGCGTGGTCCAGGGCGGAGGAGGCGCCACGCCGGGAGGTGGCGCGCGGGGCGCGGGCAGCGGCGCCGCTAACTACGTGCAATCGGCGCAAGGTGCGTACCAGGCATTCTTCGACTCCAATATTCAGGCGGATTTCGTGGGCATCGACGATATCGGGGAATACCCGATGATCTATCTCCCCTATCCGGAGATGCTGCGGAAAGTTACGGCGGATAAGCTTCGCGACTATGTCGCCAAAGGCGGGAAGTTAGTCAGCGAAGGCTGCCCCGGTTACTTTGGCGACGGCGGCACGGTGGGCGTGGTTCAACCGAACCTCGGCCTGGACCAGTTACTCGGCGCCCGCGAGAGTTATGTGCAGTTCACTCCCGACCTGCTGGGGAAACTTACGCTGACCGTGAGGGGTAAGGAGGTCGGCGGCCAGTATTTCCTGCAGGAGTACAAGCTGGCGGGGGGCCAGGCGGCAGGCCAGTATGCCAACGGCCACATCGCCGCCGTGGAGCACACCTTTGGCAGCGGCAAAACGCTGTTAATCGGCACTTTCCCGGGTGGCAGCTACTACCGGAACCACGCGGCTGGAACTCGTGAGCTTTTCGCCGGGCTACTCGACTGGGGCGGCGTAAAGCAGCAGGCGCAGTCCAGCGATTCGGCGGTTAAAGCGCGGTTGCATAAAGGAGCGGGCGGCACCTACCTGTGGGTAGTCAATCCCACACGGACGGCGCGCAGCGTCAAGATCTTACTGCCCTCCAAGTTCCAACGGGCGGTGGAACTCTGGCAGGAATCCAGCCATCCGGCGATCAGCGGGAACACGCTGGCGGTTACGGTGGAAGATCGGAACGCGGCAGTGATCCGGCTGGATTAATCCAGCCACTCGTCGGCAGGGTCGAACTTGGGCAGCGCGATAATCAGCACCTTCATCGCGCCGATGGCACGGTGGCGCACCCCGGGCGGGATCATGATGCACAGGCCGGGTTTGACGGGGAGAATGTCATCATCCAGTTGCATTTGCGCTCCCGGTCCGCACTCCAGGAAATAGTACGTCTCGGTGAGCCGCTTGTGATAGTGAAGCTTGGCATCCACCGTGATGGAAGTTACGTGCACGGTGGCGGGGAACTCGGGCACGTCCTGAAAGGCCCGCCGGGCGGTGCCGCAGGGACACGGGACGCCGGCAATCTGTTCGAAATCCGCGATGCGATAGCGCCGCGCGGCGGCAGAGGGATGCTGCTCCATGGGTCTATCATATCCGACCGGGTTGACATCGGGCGGTGTGGGGGACTTCAATGTACTTGACGCTGGGAGACTCCATGCAACCTGAGATTACAAGGCGCGGACTGATGAAGACAGCCGCCCTGTTGCCCTTGAGTGGGGCGCGGGGCACGGCGGCGAACTCCGCGGTCACGGTCGGGCTGATCGGAGCGGGCGGCCGCGGCACGTTCGACGCCGGCCTGCTGGTGAACGTCGAGAATGCGCGGCTAGCCGCCCTCTGCGACATCTTCGACGACCGCATCGAACGCATCAAGAAGGCCGTCCCGCTGAAGGATCCGAAGGTTTACAAGGACTACCGCGAGCTGCTGGCAAGCGACGTGGACGCGGTGATCATCGCGACGCCGGTGTTCCTGCACCCGGAACATTTCGAGGCGGCGGTGAAGGCGGGCAAGAACATCTATATCGAGAAGCCGGCGGGCCTGGATGTCGCGGGCTGCAAGCGCGTGATTCAGGCCGCGGAATCGGCCGATAAGAAGTTGAATATCGCCTTCGGTTTCCAACAGCGCTACGGGCAGGGCTACCAAAAGGCGCGAAAACTGGTGGCCGATGGCGCGATCGGCAAGATCCAGATGGCGCACGCGCACTTCATCAAGGGGGCATACAGCGAAACGCCGCTGCCGGCGCCCCGCGATTTCAACGAAAAGATGCGCCAGTGGACCGTCTGGCGGGACTGGTTCGGCGACATCATCGTGGAGACCTATTGCCACAGCATCGACGTCTTAAACTGGTTCCTGGACGGCCACCCCTCGAAGGCCTACGGCACGGGCGGCCGAACCGTCGAAAAACGGGGCGACATTTCGGACCATTGCGACGCCACCTTCACCTACGCGAACAATGTGCAAGCAGTGCTGACCGGTTCGCAGATCGCGCCGGCGCTGTTTCGTTCGGTGAACGAGCAATTTTACGGACCGAAGGGCGTGATCGAGACGGCGCGGGAATACTGGACGCATTACCGCGGCAGGAACGATACGGTGACGGAGAAGTCGCCGCGCGAGATCACCATCGATTCGCTGGAGAATTTCATCCGGAACATACAGAATGGGACGCCGGAGAACACGGGCGTGCGGTCTGCCGAGAGCACGCTCACGGCCATCATGGGCCGCATGGCCATCGACCAGAAACGCGAGATTACGTGGGAAGAGGTAATGCGATCGTGAAATTCCATTTGGGAGTTCTGTGGTTTGCACTGGCGGCGATGGTCACGGCGGCCGAGCCGGTGAATCAGTTGACGCCGCAAGAAAAGAAGGACGGCTACGTGCTGCTGTTCAACGGGAAAAACCTGGACGGATGGCAAGGCAATCCGGCCTTGTGGTCGGTCGGGGACGGGGCGATTACCGGCACGACCGACTCCCACCCGATTCAGGAGAACACGTTTCTGATCTATCGGGACCGGTTTGCCGATTTCATTTTGCGCTTCGACATCAAGCTCAGAAACCACAATAGCGGGGTGCAGTTCCGCAGCACGGTCTTGCCGGACTTCGTGGTGACGGGATACCAGGCAGATGCCTCCGAGGTGGGAGACCATTCGGCCTGGGGCAATTTCTATGAGGAAAAGGGACGCGGCCGGGCGGTCATGAAGACCGAGGACGAAGGGTGGCTAAAAGCGAAATCGGTGGTGCGGCACGGCGACTGGAACAGCTACGAGGTCTTGGCGCAAGCGAGCCACATGCGGCTGACGTTCAATGGCGTCGAGACCATCGACCTCAAAGACGACAAAGCCAAGGAAGGCGTCATCGCCCTGCAACTGCACGCCGGCATTCCGATGCGCGTCGATTTCCGGAACATCCGGCTGAAGGTGCTGCGTTGAATCATGTGGAGCGTTTTCGGGCCCTCATGAATTTTCAGCCGGTGGACCGGCTGCCTCGATGGGAGTGGGCGATGTGGTGGGATCTCACCATCGAACGCTGGCACGGCGAGGGCTTGCCGGCGGAGTTGAACGATGTCTTCGAGATCTCGCAATACTTCGGCCTGGACCCCTACAAGCAGTTCTGGTTCAGCACCACCGACGCGACCATCGAGGCCGTGCAGCACCACGTGGAGGGCACCGTCTCCACCATGGACGACTACCTGCGCATACGGCCCTCGCTGTATCCCGACCACAGTGGCGCGATCGCCGCCATGCGGCCCTGGGCCAAACGGCAGGCGGAAGGCGAAGCCGTCGTATGGACCACGCTGGAAGGGTTCTTCTGGTTTCCGCGCACGCTGCTCGGGTTCGAGAAGCTGATGCTGGCGTATTACGATCAGCCGGAACTGCTTCACCGGATCAACCAGGACCTGCTGGAATTCAACCTGCGCCTGTTGGAACAAATCGGCCGAGTCTGCGTGCCCACGTTCACCACCATCGCCGAGGACATGTCCTACAACCATGGGCCGATGGTTTCGCGCCGCATCTGCGACGAGTTCCTGACTCCCTATTACGTGCGCCTGCTGGAGCGGGTCAAGGAGATGAACGCCATCACCGTGGTGGACACCGATGGCGATGTGACGAAGCTGGTGCCGTGGCTGCAATCGGTCGGCGTGGAAGGCGTGCTGCCGCTGGAACGGCAGGCCGGCGTCGATGGCGGGGTGCTGCGCGAGTTGTATCCGACGCTGCGGATGGTGGGCCACTACAACAAGCGGGTGATGCACCTGGGCGAAGCCGCCATGCGGGAGGAGTTCGAGCGCTTGCGCCCGTTGATGCGGACGGGCGGATTTCTTGCCAGCGTCGACCACCAGACGCCGCCGGAAGTTTCCCTCGAGGACTACCGGTTGTTTCTGCGATTGCTGGAGGAGTACACGGCGGTCTGACGCCGTTGCCGGCGGCGCCGCGGCGCAGCATGCCGCCAGCCGTGCAATAATTGTTTTGGTTAGGGCGCGCGCGTTCGTGCGCGCGCTTCAGTTCCATCATAGGAGTTACCCGCATGAATGTCTCTTTTTATGGCCATGTCCGGCAATATCACAACATCAAAGACGAAATAGATACCAACATTCGCGAAGTTCTGGAGTCCGGCCAATATGTTATGGGGCCGATGCTGAAGCAGTTCGAGAAAGAATTCGCCGCCTACCACGGGATGCAATACGCGGTCGGCGTGGGCAATGGGACGGATGCCCTGTGGCTGGCCTTCCAGGCGCTGGGGATCGGTCCCGGCGATGAATGCATCACCACAACCAACACGTTCTTCGCTACCGCCGAGGCTATTTGGATCGCGGGCGCGACGGCGGTCTTCGTGGATTCCGACCCGCGGACCAACTGCATCGATCCGTCGCAGATCGAAGCGGCAATTACGCCCAAGACCAAGGCGCTGGTTCCGGTACATCTTTACGGGCAGTGCGCGGACATGAAGGCCATCCGCAAGATCGCGGACCGGCACCATCTCCTGGTCATCGAGGACAATGCGCAAGGGATTGGCGCCCGCGGCGACGGGTTCCGCGTCGGCGAGTTGAGTGACGCCGTGTGCACCAGCTTCATCATCCAGAAGAACCTGGGATGTTTCGGCGATGGCGGCGCCGTGGTTACGAATCACAAGGAAGTGGACCGCATCGTGCGCAAGTTGCGCAACCACGGCTCGGACAAGAGGTCCTGCCACAGCATGGGCACCAATAGCCGCCTGGATGACATCCATGCCGGGGTTGTGAGCGCCAAACTCCGGCACATCGACGACTGGAACGCCCTTCGCCGGAAGTGGGCCGCCCGCTATTCGGCGGGACTGCGGGACGCCGGCAGTTTCACTCTGCCTTATGAGACGCCGGGATACTACCACGTCTTCCATCTCTATGTCATCGAGACGAAGAAAGCGGAGCATCGCGACCCGCTTTTGAATTTCCTGATCCAGAACGGCATCGACGCCAAGTGCCACTACCCGATCGCCATCCACCAGCAGGAAGGCTATCCGTGGGGCAAAGGCGCGCGCATCGCCGGCAAAATCCCGAACTCCGAGCGCAACGCGGCGTGTTGCATCTCTCTGCCGATGTTCCCCGAACTCAAGCAGGAGGAAGTGGATTACATCATCGGCAAGGTCCTCGAATGGGACCAGAACGCGGGTGCCGCATGAAAGACCGGTACCGCGTAGTGGTCGTGGGCGCGGGCAAGCGGGGGATGCACCACGCCGCCGCGTTCCAGGCGAATCCCCGCTTCGAGGTGGCCGGCCTCTGCGACATCGATCAGGGCCGCCTGGACGCGGCCGCCGCCAAACTGGGCGTGGCGGCCAAATCGACGGATGCCCGTCAACTGGCTCTGTCGGTGCGGCCCGACGTCTTCTGCTTCTGCACCTTGCCGCACATTCGCACCGAACTGGTGCGCATCGGAATCGAATGCGGGGCCCGGCTGATCGCCATGGAGAAGCCCATCGCGCTGACCAGTGCCGAGGGCCTGGAAATCCGCGATCTGCTGCAAGCGAGCGGCGTGAAAGCCGTCGTCAGCCATCAACATCGCTACGGGGAGCATTATCAGAAGGCCAAAGAGGCCATCTCCAGCGGCGCTCTGGGACGGATTCACACCGTCTATGGAACCTCCACCGGCTGGATGACGCACATGCTCTCGCACCTCATCGACTATACCCGCTGGTTCAACGGCGACATCGGGGCGGAATGGGTCATGGCGCAGGCCTCGGGGCGAGGAAAGCTCGCCGACGTGCATCCTTCACCCGATTACATCGCCGGCTTCATTCACTTTTCCAACGGCGTGCATGGCGTCCTCGAATGCGGGGCGGGCGCGCCGGATGTGCCCGAGGTGGACTATTGGTGGCGGAAGTGCCGCATCGGCGCCCAAGGCACCGAAGGTTTCGCCGAGGTGCTGACCGGCGGCGGCTGGCGCATGGTAACTAAGCAGGTCTCCCAATCCGGCGGCGGCTCGATGAACTACGATCTCGATATGCCGCCGTACATTCAGGATATCGCCGACTGGCTCGATGACGAGCGGCAGGTCCATCCCTGCCATTTTGGCAGTGCTTTCCAAGGGTTCGAAATCATGATGGCCTTCTGCCGCTCGGCCGCCCAGGGAGGGCAGGTGGCGCTGCCTCTCCTCTCGGGCGCGAACGAGCTCGAAATGCTGAAAGCCTCCGTGCCCGAGAGCAAAGTGCTGCTTTCCATGCCGGCTAACGCCAAGGAGTACGCGGCATAGGGTCAGACGTTCAGGGTCTTCAGATACGCCACGCCCTGCACCGTGAGATCCCAGGTCTGCTCGATGAAGTAGTTCTTCAGCCCGCCGGTTTTGGCCGCGGCGAAAATTTTGGCCCAGTCGAGGCTGTCCTTTCCAACCGCCAGCCCGGCACGGCCGCCGCCTCGTCCGGCCCGTCCGGCGGGTGCGCCTTGCCCCCCTCCCGCCGCCGGCGGAGGCGGGTTCAGGTCCACACCCTGTAAATGCATCGAGATGAAGCGCCCGGGATACCTGGTGAAGTACATCACCGGGTCTCCGACGGTTGTCATCGCCGACATCTGGAACTGCATCTTCACCAGCTTGGGATCGAGCAGTTCCAGCAGGACTTGATAGGTCAACCGGTCATCGACCTTGGACATTTCGAAACCCTCGTCGTGCAGGAACTGCTGCAGGCCGGCCTTGGCCGCTTCGGCGCCGATCTTGTTATATTCGTCGGCCGCTCTCTTCACGGCATCCATGGTGGCGACGCCGTTTTGCATCCGCCCGCCCAGGCTGGCCGTACCCATCTGGGTCATGCCGATGTCCTTGGCCCAGGCAATCATCTCCGGTTGCTTGTTGCGGAGGTCGTTCATCGTGAAGTGAGCGCTGGGACACTTCAGCCCGTGATCTTCCAATACCTTCCTGCTCTGCTTGCCGTCGGAAAGGCTGGCGAACTCGCCGTACCCCGGCGAGCACAGCTCCAGGCTCCCAACGCCAAGGTCCGCCATATCCTTGCAGAGCCCGGCGAAGTCGCCGTCCTTAATCCTCTGCCGATGGGGATACGTCTGGCTCCCGATGGGTATCCCAAGCGGACCCGCAAGCAGCTCCCGCGCGGCCGCGGAAACTAACCCGGCCACAGCGACATCCGTGGTCGATTTCCTGACAAACTCTCGCCTCGTGATTGCAGACATACACGCCTCCTGACGCATGAATAACGGTCGGCATTCCGGCCCGACAAAGACAGTATGACCCCTCTGGAACTCTTGAAACAAGCGGACCCTGTATTCTACGCTCCACCATCGGCTATACTGCGCATGGAGAAGCAGATGTCCAGATCTCTTATTGCTCTCTTGTTGGTCCCGGTGGGGCTGATCACCGGCCAGGAACTCAAGCCGGTTGCGCTGCCAACCCCTCAAACCAGCGGCGGCAAGCCGCTGATGCAGGTCCTCAAAGAACGGAAGTCGGTCCGCGATTTCGGCCCCGAGGCGCTTTCCAGGCAGGTGCTTTCCAACCTCCTGTGGGCCGCCTGGGGCATCAATCGCGAGGATGGCCGCCGCACGGCGCCGTCGTCATCCAACCACCAGGATATCGACGTCTACGCGATCATGGCCGATGGAGCCTACGTCTACGATGCCAAGGCGAACGCGCTGAAGCCGGTAGCGCAGGCCGACTTGCGCAAACTCGCCGGAACCCAGGATTACGCCGCCGGCGCGCCGCTTAATCTGGTCTACGTTAGCGACACCGCCAAGCTGGGCGGTGACGATGCGGCCAAGCTGGCTACCGCCAACGCCGACACCGGGTTCATCGCCCAGAACGTCTATCTGTTCTGCGCATCCGAAGGCCTGGGCGCGGTGGTGCGCGCATCGGTGAACCGCGCCGATCTGGGCAAGGCGCTGAACCTGCGCGCCGAACAGCGGATTACGCTTGCCCAAAGCGTCGGCTACCCCAAGAAGTCCGGCGGCGATTGAACCGTCGCGCAAACCGCGTGGTGCCGCACCGGGGCCAGGAATTGGATCACAATACTTTAGGAGGTGATAGGATGAAGCGCAGCGAGTTTATTGCGCGAGTTGCGGGCGGCGCATTCGCCGTTTCCACTGCGGACGCGATGGCCGCCGAAGGTCCGTTTGCCGACACGGAGGTTCAAATCGAGCGCGCGCAGCCGGGGAAGCCGCATGCGGGGAAGGTGCTCGCCGCCATTCAGCCACATGCCGACGATATCCCCCTCTTCGCGGGCGGTCTGGTGCTGAAGCTGATGCAGGAAGGATACACAGGGTACCTGATCCGCACCACCAACGACGACCATACCGGCCCGGGAACGGTCGGCGAGGGCGTGCTTGCCAACGAGCGGGACAATCTCGCGGTGGCCAAAGCGTTCGGCATGAAGAAGGCCTACGACCTCTACTACCGCAATCACATGTTGGACGGCGTGTCGCCGCTGGAACTGCGTCTGCGGCTCATTTTTCTATTCCGCCTGCTGAAGGTGGACACGGTGGTCTGCTACGATCCGTGGGCGCACTATGAGGAGAATCCGGACCACTACGCCACGGCGAGCGCGGTGGAAGCGGCTTGCTGGATGTCCGGCATGGCCAAAGATTATCCGGAACACCTCGACGCGGGTCTGTCCCCCCACTCGGTGATGGAGAAGTATTACTTCGCGCGCGGCCCCGAGTATGTCAACCGCGTAGTGGACATCGGCGACTTCATGGACCGGAAGATTGCCATCAATATCCTCAACGCGGCGCAGGGTCCGGCGGGCCAGCAGGGGGCGCAACTGCGGCGCCGGCTGACGGAGCAGGGGCTGCGGCTTCCCCTGCTCGGCAACGATGACGAGACGGCCAACCGGGAGTATACCCGCCAGTTCGTGCTGGACCGGGACGCGGAGACCGGCAAGAAATTCGGTCTGGCCTATGGGGAGGCGTATCACTACATCGGGCGTGCACCGGCCAAGGTGGAAGACTACGTCCGCAAGAACGCGGTGAAGCTCTGAGATAAACGCCCGCAAGCGGGCGCGGCAGGCGGACCCGGAGGGTACCCCGCCGGCCCCACCTTAGACCTTTTCGGGCACTGCGAACGGCTGGCGATACTGGCGCGTGAACATGCGGTTGGCTTCCGCGTCGCCGGGGCAGGAATAGCTGGCGGCATCGAAATGCAGGGTGCGCCCCAGGCGATAGGAAATGTTGGCCAGGTGAACCAGCGTGGTGGAGATGGCGCCTTCGGCGATGGGAGCGTTCAGGTCCGACACCTTGCGGCTGCGCACGGCGTCAATGAAGTTGGCCCAGTGATTGCCCATCAAGTCGCCGGCGGAAGAGCCGGGCCCCGGGTTCTGCTCCCGGCCCAGCCAACTGGAGTACTGGTGGTTGTCTTCGTCCCACATGGAGAGGTAGCCCTTGGAGCCGTAGAACGTGGTGCCGACGGTGTTGCCGGCCTTGGGCTCGCCGATTCCGGCTTCGTGGTTGCTGATCCAGTGGCGGACTTCGAAAACCAGCATCTTCTTCGCCGGCCCCCCGTCGAATTCGAAAGCGGCGGTCAGAGTGTTGGGCGTCTCCTGATCGTCATCG
>Ga0182030_10004818_pt1 | contig 28813 bp, 19 predicted proteins | sample 812S3MmetaG_FD_121299 | JGI IMG/M metagenome (GOLD analysis project Ga0182030, IMG submission 121299) | Permafrost microbial communities from Stordalen Mire, Sweden - 812S3M metaG (Illumina Assembly) | ecosystem: Environmental > Terrestrial > Soil > Wetlands > Permafrost | place: Sweden...
ACTTGGTGCCGGCGATCATGCTGCCGAGGTCGATGGCGACCAGTTTCTTGTTCTTCAACTGATCGGGGATATCGCCGCGGATGATGCGCTGGGCGAGGCCTTCGACGATGGCGGTCTTGCCGACGCCGGGTTCGCCGATGAGCACGGGGTTGTTCTTGGTGCGGCGGCTGAGCACCTGCATGACGCGGCGGATCTCGTCGTCGCGGCCGATGACGGGATCGAGCTTGCCGAGGCGGGCGGATTCGGTGAGATCGTGGGCGTAGCGTTCCAGGGCCTGATACTTGGACTCGGGATTCTGATCGGTGATGCGCTGGGTGCCGCGCACGGAGACGAGGGCCTTGAGGATGGCGTCGTGGGTGGCGCCGGCGCGATCGAGGAGCTGGCCGGCGGGCTCGGTGCGCTCCCTGGCGATGCACAGGAGCAGGTGTTCGGTGGAGACGAACTCATCCTTGAAGCGGATGGCTTCGTCGAAAGCGTGCTCCAGGATCTCGTTGAGCGGCGGCGCCAGGTACATGCCGGGCTGCATATTGCCGGTCTTGGGCAGGGTGGGCAGCAGGCGTTTGGCCTCGGCAACGATGGCGTCGGGGTGCACGCCGCACTTTTCCAGCACGGGGCGGACGATGCCTTCCTTTTCTTCGGCGAGGGCGATGAGCAGGTGCAGCGGGAACATGATCTGGCTGCCATTTTTTTCGGCCAGCACCTGGCATTGCTGCAAGGCGTCCTGGGCCTTTTGGGTCAACTTATCGAGACGAAACATAGGGTCCCCCAGAAAACATGGGGCAGGTGCGACCTTTCCGGCCGAACCTGCCCCTTAACTTCCGGCCGGCGGCAACAGCCGTCTGCCTCTATAGATGCGACGTGCGAACGAGCGATGCGTTACACGACGGTATCGATTTTGATCTGCCGCGGCTTGGCGGTTTCCTTCTTGGTCAGGGTGACGGTGAGCACGCCGTTCTTGTAGCCCGCATTAATCTTGTCGGTATCGAAGGCGTTGGGCACGGTGAAGCTGCGGACGAAGTTGCCGTAGCTGCGTTCGATGCGGTGGTAGCCCTTGTCGTTGCCGGCATCTTCGAACTTGCGCTCGCCGGCGATGGTGAGGGTCTGGTTTTCGACGCGGACGTCGATGGCGTTGGGGTCCACGTCGGGCAGATCGGCCTTGACGACAAGTTCGTTTTCGGTTTCATAGATATCGACGGAGGGAGCCCAGGGGCGGTTGGATTGGGGCTCGGTGAGCAAGCGGGAGAAGGCGGTTTCGACGGCGCGGAGGCTGGCGAGGGGGTCGTAGTGGCTGAGGGACATGTATTTAGCTCCTATTTTATTTAGATCTAGAGGCTCTGAATGCCTCACTTGATTCCAATAATAAAATATGCGTGCACGCTTGTCAAGTATATTTTAGTGTTTTGGCATGCGATTTTTGGCTATAGTGGAAGTTCCCAGACCTGGCCGACCAGATCGTGTCCAAAGTTGCGGTGTTTTTCTTCTTTTACGAGGAGGAAGCCGGTTCGCTCGTAGATTCGGCGGGCGGCATGGAGGATGTCGTTGGTCCAAAGGGTCAGTTTGCGGTAACCGCACTGACGGGCGAATGCGATGCATTCCTCCACAAGTTTGGTGCCGATGCCGGTTCCCCGGGCGGATGGTTCCACCAGGAGCAAGCGCAGTTTGGCGACGGTCTTCGATTTCTTGACCAGGAAGATGCTGCCCACTCGTTCGCCATCGCGCTCGGCGATCCAACATCGTTCGCGCTGGTGGTCGAAGTGGGTCAGGAATCTGCCGGCAATCTGCGCCACCAGGCCTTCGAAGGTGGAATCCCAGTGATACTCGCGCGCGTATAGCTCGCCGTGGCGGGCGATGACCCAGCCGATGTCGCCGGGCTTATGGGTGCGTATGATGGCTTTCGGCAATTGGTCCGGCGAGCCGAGCAGTTGCCGAATGGCGGTCATGCATTCGACCAGGCGTTGTTGTTGCGGCCTGGTCATGGCGGCGAGCATTTGGCTGGTCTCGGCCCGCGACCGGGCGTTCAGGCGCTCATACTCCGCGCGCCCGGCTGGCGTGAGGGAAAGACCGCTGACGCGGCGGTCGTGGTGGGAAGGGGAGCGCTTGATGAGCCGCTGCCGGTCGAAACTCTTCAACAGACGGCTCAGGTAGCCGGGATCGAGCCCCAGTTCCACCCCCAGGAGCGAGGAGCGCGTGCCGGGGCGACGCCCCAGCTCATAGAGGACACGGGCCTGGGTAAGGGAGAAGGGAGTTTGGAGCAGTCCCTCGCGGAGCAGGCCGATTTGCCGGGTGTAGAAACGATTGAAGGCGCGCACCTGTTCGACGTCGTTTTCGGATACGGGCATGGATTGATTCTGCGCGCGTTAATTGACTGAGTCAACTATCCCGGCAGAGACGCGCCGTCCGGCTTTCACGGAGTTACACTGGTCGATTGTTACAGCTCAGCTATTCCCGCGGGGCGGCAGTGCCCCTTCTGGAAAAGACGATCTCGCAGGCCCTCGCGGACACGGCCTCGAAGTTCCCGGATCGCGAAGCGCTGGTGGTTTGCCATCAGAATGCCCGCTTCACGTGGAGCGAACTGGACGGCGAAGCCACGCGGGTGGCGCGAGGGCTCGCCGGCCTGGGACTGGCGCCGGGCGACCGCGCCGGCATATGGGCGAGCAACTGCGTGGAGTGGATCCTGATGCAGCACGCCGCGGCGCGAAGCGGCGTGGTGCTGGTGAACGTCAATCCCGCGTACCGGTCGCACGAACTGCGCTACGTGCTGCAGAAGTCGCGCATCCGCGCGCTCTTTCTGCGCGAGCGGGACGCGCGCGCCAACTATCGGGCCATACTGGACGATTCGCGCAACGGCGAGGCGCTGCCGCTGGAGCACGTCATCTGGCTGGGCGATGCCTCCTGGGACGCCATGCTGGCCGGGGGCCGCGATTTCCCGCGGGACACGGCCACGACGCACGACGTGGCGAACATACAGTACACGTCGGGCACGACGGGCTCACCCAAGGGCGTGCTGCTGACGCACCACAACCTGCTCAACGACGGCATGGCGATCGGGCTGGCGTTGCGCGCCACGGAACAGGATCGGATCTGCGCGCCGGTGCCGCTCTACCACTGTTTCGGGAGTGTGATCGGCTCCATGGTGTCGGTGGTTTCGGGCGCCACCCTCATTCTGCCGTCCGCCCAATTCGACACGCTCGCCACCTTGCAAGCGGTGCATCGCGAGCGGGCCACGGCGCTCTACGGTGTGCCCACCATGTTCATTGCGGAGCTGGTGCACCCGGACTTCGAGCAGTTCGATCTGACCAGCCTGCGCACCGGCGTGATGGCGGGAGCGCCGTGCCCCATCGAGGTCATGCGCACGGTGGCCGAGCGCATGCACTGCCACGAGATGACGATCGCCTACGGGCAGACGGAGAGTTCGCCGGTGATCACGATGTCGGGGGTGCACGACCCGATGGAACTGCGCGTCACCACGGTGGGCGCGGCGCTGGCCAACACGGAAGTGCAGATTGTCGATCCGGAGAGCGGGGAACGCCTGCCGATGGGACAGCAGGGCGAACTCTGCACGCGGGGGTACCTGGTGATGAAGGGGTACGATGACGATCCGGAAGCCACGGCCGCGGTGATCGATTCGGAAGGCTGGCTGCACACGGGCGATCTGGCGGCCATGCGTCCCGACGGCTATTTCAGTTTCCGCGGGCGCGCCAAGGACACCATCATCCGGGGCGGAGAGAACATCTATCCGCGCGAAGTGGAGGATTTTCTGCACACCCATCCGAAGATCGCCGACGTGTACGTGATCGGCATCCCGGATGCCCGCCTGGGCGAAACCGTGCTGGCATGGGTGCAGCTCAAACCGGGCGAAGAGGCCAGCGTGGAAGAAATCCAGGCGTTCTGCAAGGGGAAGATCGCTTACTTCAAGATTCCGCAATACGTGCGTTTTGTGGACGACTTCCCGATGACGGTGACGAAGAAAATCCAGAAATTCCTGATGAGGGAGCAGGAAATCCGCGAGCGCGGGTTGGAAGACGTGGCGGGCCAGGCGACGGCGTAGGACGAGAGACGGGCGGGACGGGGTCGAAAAACCCCACGGAAGAGTTGGCAGGCGGAAGCGCCTGCCCCACCTTGCCTGGTCCACCATTTTTCATGAAGTGTCGCCTCCTACACCAGTGCCAGGGGACGGACGGGCGCGCCGGTGGCTCCGCGAATCTTCATGGGCACGGCGACGAAGAGGAACTCGGTCACGCCGTCGCGGGCAAGTTCCTCCAGATTGAGGCATTCGACGATGTGGATGCCGCTTTCCACCAGCAGGTGGACGTGCACCGGCATGGAGGCCGCCGGCGATTTCTCGAAGGCGACGGTGTCGCTGCCGGCCGCGAAGATCCCCTGCGCGCTCAACCAGCGGGCCGCCGCCAGGCCGGGACCGGGCAGGCGGGTATCGTTGACGAAGCGGCGCGCGTCCTCGAAATAGCGCGCCCATCCGGTGCGCACGAGCACCACATCGCCGGGGCGGATCTCGATCTTGCGCGCGGCTTCCAGTTGTTCGGGCGCGATCTCGCAATCCTCGGCCAGCGGGTTACCGCCTGCAAGAACCCCCGCCACGTCCAGCAGTACGCCGCGGCGCAGGATGGGCGCGACGGTGTCGACGGAGAACTTTTGCAACCCGCCGCCGTAGGATTGCAGATCTTCCGCAGCGTGGCCGCCGTGCAGCATGCCGCCGCAGGAGAAATGGCAGAGCGCGTCGATGTGCGTGCCCACGTGGCTGCCCAGCGCGATGGCGTCGGCGGCCGAACTATGGCCGGCCGGACCGACCATGTCGCCGTGGCGTTTCGTGAGGCCGAATAAAAACGGAGGATGGGCCGGCCAGTGCGGCATCCCGGTGAAATAGGGCTGCCCCAAGTCGTAGACCCGCGCGGTGGAAAGCTGCTCCCAAAGTGGTGGCATCAGAACGAGTAGTGTACCCCGAACTGCACCACGCGCGGCTGATAGAACATGGAACTGATGACCCCGAAGGTGGTGGTATTGATATTCTGATCGCCGCTCCAAAAGGTGGGGTGGTTGAGCGCGTTGATGGCATCCATCGCCAGCTCGACCTTCTTCGTCTCCTTGATCTGGATGGTCTTTTTCAACCGCATATCGGTGGTGAAGGTCCAGGGGCCGTCGAACAGCCGCCGCTGCAGGACGCCGAGCGTTCCGGCGCCGGGATTGAAGAAGATCTGTCCATTGAACGCCGGCGCGCCGTCGGTGTTCACGCCCGTGCCGTCGGAGGCGTTGATGGCCGATTGGGTGATCATCATGGGACCGTTCCCGGTCATCTGGAACTTCACGATGTTGTCCAACTGGCTCTTGGTCAGGCTGGTGTCGGCGGTGTTGTAATACGACCGCGTTACGCGGTTCAGCGTGCCGCGGCCCGAGAGAATGGAGAACGGCGCGCCCGATTGCCAGGTCATGGTGCTGCCGAAAATCCAGCCGCCGATGATGCGGTCCAACGGGCGGTAACTCAGCATGTGGCCCTTGCCGAAGGGCAGCTCGTAGTAGCCATCCGCCTTGATCATGTGGGTCAGGTCGAAATTTGCGCGCGAGCGCTCGATCTTAGGGTTGGCGATATCGAGGAAGTTCTGCAAGCGGTTCTGGCTGTCGCCATCGGCGTCGCTGAGAACTTTGGACCAGGTATAGTTCGACTCGAAGAAGAGCCCCGACTTGGTGTGGTGACTTACTTCCACCTGCAAAGAGTTGTAACTGGAGCTGGAGTAATTGGTGAGGTAATCCGTGCCCAGCGCGTTGGGGTTTTGAAAGAACGGCACGGCGTTAGTGGGGTTGTATCCGTTGGTCTGGTAGTAAGTGGCGAGTTCGCCGACCTCTCCGGTTTGCAGGTAATTCAGGGCGTTGGCATCGGTGAGCGCGCCCCTCGCCAGTTTGGGGAACAGGGTGAGCGGCTGGCTGCCCGGTAGGTTGGAATTGTAGGCCGGATTGAAGCTGCCCCCCGCCGCCTGCGCCAGAAAACCGTTCTTCTGGGCGCGCAGGAAGTCCTGCAAGAAGCCGTTGGAGTTGATCACCACCTGGTTGAAATCGAAGGCGCGGTAGGCACCGACCACGTGATTGCCCACATAGCGCGCCTCAAACACGTTCCCCTTGAAATCGTGCTGCACGCCCACGGAATACTGCTGCACGCGCGGATGTTTCAGGTTGGGGTCGAGCATGCCCACGGTGTTGAACGGGTTGTCGGCATAATTGTCGGCCACCGTCAGGGGAACCTGGTAAACCGGCGGGACGATGGGGGGCAGGCCGGTGGAGACGCGGTAGCCCAAGCCGGTATCGGCGGCAATTCCCTGCAGGCCGTTGTTCAATTCCAGCAGGCTTTCGGGCGCCAGGATGGACTGGTCGTTGACGTAGCTGATGGCGTAGCCGCCGCGCAACGCCGTCTTGCCGTTGCCGAAAACGTCCCACCCGAAACCGATATTGGGAGCGAAGTCCTTGGTCTCGCGGTTGTACCAGGGACGGCCAGCGGAGGCCCCCGCGTAGGTGAGCGTGGCGTTAGAGAGCAGGGTCTGCGGGGCGCTGCCGGTGAGCACCGGCGCGAGTTCCAGCGAATCGCGTTCATCCACCACGCCGGGCAACTGGTAGCGCAACCCCACGGTGAGGGTCAGCCGCGGCTGCACCTTCCACTTATCCTGCATGTAGAAGGAGTAATCGTTGGAGAGGAAGTGGCGCAGGAAGGGAGCTTCGGGCACGTACCCGGAATTGCGGCTGGTCACGTTGAAGGTCTGGCTGTAGCCATCGATATAGCCGCCGAGCGAGGCCAGCAGCGCATTGGCGGTAGCCAGGTCGGTGGTGGAGATGCCGGTGAGGTCGCGCCGCGTCAGCGCCGGCTGGCCGGAACCCATCGCCAGGCTGAAGGTGGGAATCACTCCCGACATGTCGTAGGATTCCACGCCGATGTGCTGAAAGTGGAAGCCGAACTGAACATAGTGCCGTCCATGCTGCCAGGCGGCGTCGTCGGACAGGTTGTAAGTGTTGGTAGTCCGGCCCTGAGCCTGGGATTCGTTGACCGGATCGGTGAACAGCATGCCGGTAACGATGTCGGGGACATTGCCCTGCGCGTTCAAGAAGTACGCATAAGTCAGATTGAAGCCGCCGCGGACTTCGTTGGTCAGGGTCGCGGACGGCGTCCAGCGCCAGGAGAGCGCCACCAGGTCGGCATGGGTGGGGTTGGTGACCGCGGGCACGAGCCCGTAGTTGTTGGAATAGTCGGGCCGGTCGGAGTTATCGCGATTGTGCGCGTAAGTCCCGCTCAGGGCGTGGCTGGTGGTGATGTTGTAATCGAACTTGCCGGTCAGGTTGTCGAGCAGCTCGTTATTGCGCTGGTTGAAGCGGTAGCCGCCGGTGTTGCGGCCGTCGCCGACATCGGCGTTGTTGATGGTGGTGGGCACCTGCGCCAGGATGGGCTGCATGCCGGAATCCACGCCGGTAAGCCCCCTGAGAGTGAGCAGGTTTACTTTGTGCGCGACGCCGCCGGAATTGTAAGTGAAGATGCCGTTGCGCGCGTCGGGGGTGAGAACGGTGAAATTCTGCGGCATCTGCTGGTGGGCGCGGATGGCCTCGTAGCTGGCATAGAAGAACAGCTTGTCCTTGCGGATGGGTCCGCCGATATCGCCGCCGAACTGATTCTGATTGAGGAAGGGCAACCCGACGCCGGCCTGGTTGTTGAACCAGTCGTTGGCGGCGAAGTGGTTGTTTCGGTTGTACCAGAACAATTCGCCGTGGAACTGGTTGCCGCCGCTGGGCGTGGAGAAGGCCGTCTCGGTGGCGCCGCCCGCCGAGGCAGCGGTGGGGTTGGAGGTGACCAGGGTCATTTGCCGCACTTGTCCCACGCGCAGTCTGTTGGGCGTGTAATCGAGGGCGTTGTCGCGAATGTAATTGTCCTGTATGTTGACCCCGTCCAGCGACATGTCGGAGTAACTGGTGCGCAGCCCGTTGATGACGGTGGTGGAGTTGCCGTTAGAAATCACGCCCGCCTTGGTCTGCATGATGGAAAGGACGTCGCGGTCCAGAATGGGCAGGTTCTTGATCTGGTCCATGCTCACGGTGGTGCTCACTTCGGCGGTGGCCACATCCACGCCCTGCACCTCGGCGGTGACTTCGACGCTTTGGGTGACGCCGGCCAGCTCCAGTTTGATGCGCGGGACATCGGTTTCGCGGGCCATATCGACGGTAATTCCGCGCAGCGTGGACTTGAGGAATCCGCGGGCCGAGACCGAGAGATCGTAGTCGGCCGGACGCACGCCGATGAAGTTATAGAGGCCCTCGGCGGAAGTCTTGGACACCAGCAGCGGTTTCTGCCCACCGGCCAGGTAGAGTTCCACGGCGGCGCCCCCCACGGCGGCGCCCGAAGCGTCGATCACCGAGCCAGAGATGCGGCCGGACATCTGCGCGTGGGCGGAAGCGGCCAGAAACACGGAAGCATACAGAATCCCACACAGGTAGCGCATATGACTATTGAACCCCAGATTGAGACGGGGGTCGCTCCGGAAATGGTGAAGGCTTTTTAACCTGGCGGGTTGGCGGAGGAAGAAGAGGAAGAAGAAGAGTCCGAGCTTCGCTCGGATTGGCATGCTGAAGCCTGCCCCACCAAAAGTGGTAAGGTGATGGTCATTCCCTGGAGGAGATCTCTTGCATCGTTTCGTACTGGTTTACCTCTTCTTAAATGCCGCTTTCGGGCAGGGCCGGCAGTACACGACGTGGCGCGACTATTCGGGCAGCGCCGATTCCGCGCAGTACTCCGGACTCCGGCAGATCAATCGGTCCAATGTCGGCCAGTTGCAGGTGGCGTGGGTTTACCCGACGGGGGACGGCGCGAAATACTCCTTCAATCCGATCGTCGTCGACGAGCTGATGTACGTGCTGGGAAAGGGCAATTCGATTGTCGCGCTGAACGCTTCCACGGGGAAGGAAGTCTGGCGCTACTCGCCCGGCGCGGACACGAAGATCCTCACCAATCGGGGGATCAACTACTGGGAAAGCAAGGACCGCTCGGACCGCCGCCTGCTGTTTGCCAGCAACCACTTCCTGCGGGCGATCGATGCGCGGACAGGAAAGCCGATTCCGTCGTTTGGCGAAGGCGGCAGCGTCGATCTGAAACAGGGGTTGGGACGGGACGCCAAGGCCATTACGCTGGTGCAGTCCACGACGCCGGGCCGGGTCTTTGAAGACCTGCTGATTTTGGGATCGGCGACCAATCAGGGATACGGATCGGCGCCCGGAGACATCCGCGCGTTCGACGCGCGCACCGGCAAGCTGGTTTGGACCTTTCACACCATCCCACATGCGGGGGAGTTCGGGAGTGAGACGTGGCCGAAGGATGCGTGGAAGAGTGTGGGAGGCGCCAACGTGTGGGGCGAGATGTCGCTGGACGCGCGGCGCGGCATCCTGTACGCGCCCACGGCCAGCGCCAAGTACAATTTCTACGGCGCGGATCGGCTGGGGGCCAACCTATTTGCCGATTGCCTGCTGGCGCTCGACGCCCGCACCGGCAAGCGCCTGTGGCATTTCCAGATGGTGCACCACGATATCTGGGACTACGACGACGCCACGGCCCCGAAACTGCTGACGGTGCGTCACGAGGGCAAGACGATCGACGCGGTGGCGGAGGTGAGCAAGCAGGGATTCGTGTGGGTGTTCGACAGGGAGACGGGCAAGCCGCTGTGGCCGATCGAGGAGCGCGCCGTGCCCGCTTCCGACATGCCCGGGGAGAAGGCTTGGGCGATGCAACCGTTCCCCTCGAAACCGCCGCCCTTCGCGCGGCAGAGCTTTACGGTGGACGACCTGAGTCCGTTTCTGAGCGTGCAGGATCGCGCGCGTTTTCGCGACGAGATTCTGAGCGCGCGCAACGAAGGTCTGTTTACGCCGCCTGCGCGGCGGGGCACGATTCAGATGCCGGGCAACAACGGCGGAGCCAACTGGGGCGGCGCCGCGGTGGACCCGTCGCGGGGCATCCTGGTGGTGGTGTCGAAGGATCTGCCCAGCCTGCTCAAGCTGGAACCGAAGCCGCCGCCCGGGGCGGAATCCGCCGGCGAACGGTACGAGAGCGGCTTCGGTTTCATGATCGCGAGCGACGGACTTTCGGCAATCGCTCCGCCCTGGACTTCGATGACGGTTTACGACCTGAATGAGGGCAGCATCCAATGGAAGATCCCGTTGGGAGAAGTTCCGGAACTCGCCGCCAAGGGGATCACCAATACCGGCACGCATTACCCCAAGGTGGGACCGGTGGTCACAGCCGGCGGGCTGATCTTCACCGGGACGAGGGATCGCAAGGTGCGCGCGTTCGACGTGGAGAACGGGAAGGTGCTCTGGGAAAAAGAGCTGGACGCGGCGCTGGAGGGAATGCCCGCGGTGTACGAGATCGGCGGGAAAGAATATGTTGTATTTTGCGCGGCGGCACAGGCGGGGTTGACGGCGGCGACGCAAGTTCCCATTCGCGGCGCGTACGTGGCGCTAGCGCTGCCGGACGGCGTGGGGCGCTGAAGGACCGCTCCCTTACCCGGCGAAGCCGGAACCAAACAGGAGGGATGGCGATTCGACACGGGGCTCATGCCGCGACGACGCCGTGGTGGAATGGGTCGGGAAACCTGGGGGGAAGAAGAGTCCGAGCTTTGCTCGGATTGACAGGCTGAAGCCTGTCCCACCCAAGAGACGGCGCGGGGTGGGCCTTGACATCAAAGGCGCGCCCGATTAAGGGTATGGATACCTGAATATCTTCTTATCTAGGAGACGTCATGGCATTATCTCTCGAAGAGCAGACCTTCACGGACCGCACCATCACGGCGCATGCCGGCCGGCCCGGCGCGCTGCTCGGCATCCTGGAGCGAGTCCAGGAACATCATCCGCACAAATACCTGTCGCCGGAAATCCTGGAATACGTGGCGGCCAAGACCGATGTCCCGCTCTCGCAACTGTATTCCGTGGTGACGTTTTTCGCCCTGTTCAACCTGGAGCCCCAGGGCGACCACACCATCTGCATCTGCCGCGGGACCGCCTGCCACACGCGCGGGTCGCGCAATCTGCTGCAACGGCTGCGCATGGAACTGGGGCTGCCGGAGGAGAGCGAGGACGGCGCCGATAAGCTCTGCATGACCACGGCCGACCGCAAATACTCGCTGCGCACGGTGGCCTGTTTCGGCCAGTGCGCGCTGGCTCCGGTGGTGGAAGTGGACCACGCCATTTTCGGACACATGAACGAGCAGACGCTGCACCGTGAAGTGGAGCACCTGACAAAGGAGGAGAAAAAGTGACCCGTATTCAGGATTTCGGCTCCTTCAATTCGGTGCGCGAAGCCGGGATGGCGAAACTGCTGCCGGCGCGGCCGCGCATCGGCGTGGGCATGGGCACGTGCGGGACGGGCAACGGCGCCGAGGGCGTCTATCATGCCTTCGCCGAAGCCATCAACCATCAGGGCCGCGACATCAAGCTGGCCTCGGTGGGATGCTTCGGCTTCTGCGCGCAGGAACCGCTGGTGAACGTGCGCCTGCCGGGCCGCCCGCTGGTGATTCTGCGCTGCGTGCAGGCGAGCGACGTGCGCCACATTCTCGACGATCTGGCGGTGGGCCAGGTCACCGAAGGCCTGGCGCTGTGCAAGATCGAGGAATGGGACCACCTGACCGCGCACGTCCTCTACGGGCAGGGCTATCCCAACATCCCGTCCTGGCAGACCATTCCTTTTTTCAAGCCGCAGAAGAAGATCGTGCTGCGCAATTGCGGTTTGATTTCGCCCGACGATATCGAGGAGTACATCGCCATCGGGGGCTACCAGGCGCTCTACAAGGTGCTGATCGACGCCAATCCGGAGATGGTGATCGAGCAGATCAAAGCGGCCAAACTGCGCGGGCGCGGCGGGGCGGGCTTCCTGACGGGCCTGAAGTGGGAATTCCTGCGGAAGGCCGTGTCCGACACCAAGTACGTGATCTGCAATGCGGATGAAGGCGACCCCGGCGCGTACATGAACCGCAACGAGATCGAAAGCGATCCGCACGCGCTATTGGAAGGCATGATCATCGGCGGCTACGTGATGGGCGCGAGCGAGGGCATCATCTATATCCGCGCCGAGTATCCGCTGGCGGTGCACCGCCTGACGCGCGCCATCGAACAGGCGAGGCAATCCGGCATCCTGGGCGACAACTGCCTGGGGCGCGGATTCCGCTTCGACATACGGCTGGTGGAAGGCGCGGGGGCGTTCGTCTGCGGGGAAGAGACGGCGCTGATCGCGTCGCTGGAAGGCTACGCGGGACGGCCGCGTCCGCGGCCGCCGTTCCCGGCGCAGAAGGGGCTCTACGACAAGCCCACGAACATCAACAACGTGGAGACCTGGTACAACATCGCGCCCATCGTGTCGAAAGGGCCGGCCTGGTTCAGCGAAATCGGCAGCACCAAGAGCGCCGGCACGAAGGTATTCTCGCTGGTGGGCAAGATCAACAACACGGGCCTGGTGGAGATGCCGCTGGGCACGCCGCTGAAGACGTTCATCTACGACGTGGGCGAAGGCGGCAGCGACGGCAAGCACATCAAGGCCGTGCAGACCGGCGGCCCCTCCGGCGGATGCATTCCGCAGGAGATGTTCGACACGCCGGTGGACTACGAGACGCTGGCGCAACTGGGCTCGATCATGGGCTCGGGCGGCATGGTGGTGATGGATGAAGACAACTGCATGGTGGATGTGTCGCGCTACTTCATCGAATTCACCCACTCGGAAAGCTGCGGCAAGTGCATTCCGTGCCGCGTGGGGCTGGACAAATCGCTGCGCATCCTGAATGCGTTCACGCGCGGGCGCGCCGCCGAAAGCGACCTCGACCGGCTGGACGAGATGGGGCGCATGATCCGCGACACCTCGCTGTGCGGCCTGGGACAGACGGCGCCCAATCCGCTATTGACCACGATGCGCCATTTCCGCCACGAGTTCCTGGACCACATCCGGGCCAAGCGTTGCCGCGCGGGCGTGTGCGACGAGCTGGCGCTATCGCCGTGCGAAAACAGTTGCCCGCTGCACATGAATATCCCGCGCTTCCTGCAACTGTATAAGGAAGGCCGCATCGAGGAAGCGTTCGAAGCGGTGGTGATGGATAACCCGCTGCCCGGCTCGACGGGGCGGGTCTGCCAGCACCCGTGCGACAACCGCTGCCGGCGGCGCACGCTGGATTCGGCGGTGAACATGCGCGAGGTGCACCGCACCATCGCCGACACCATCTATCAATCGGACCGTTTCGACACGCTGGCGGCGCGCATTGTGGCGCGCAAGTTGCCGCCGACGGACCGCAAGGTGGCGGTAGTGGGTGCCGGCCCGACGGGCCTGGCCGCGGCGTTCTACCTGGCGCTGTTGGGCCACGAGGTCACAGTTTACGAATCCAACCCGGAGCCGGGGGGCATGCTGCGCTACGCGCTGCCGGAATACCGCCTTCCGCGGGCCGTGATCCGCAGCGAGGTGGAGTTGATCCGCCGCCTCGGGGTCAACTTCCATTGCAGCGTCGCCGTGGGCACCGATGTCACGCTCAACGATCTGGACAACCAGTACAACGCGGTGTTTCTGGCCATCGGCACCTGGAAGGAAGCCTGGGTGTATTTGCCGGGCACGGAGTTGAAGGGGGTGATCCCCGCACTCCTCTTCCTGGAAGCGGTGGCCAAGGAGGAGGCGGTGCGCCTGGGCCGGAAAGTGGCCGTCATAGGCGGAGGTAACGCGGCCATCGACTCGGCGCGCACCGCGCTCCGCATGGGAGCGGAGGTGACCGTTATCTATCGCCGCGAGCGCAAGGACATGCCGGCGATCCGCGAGGAGACGGATGCGGCGGAGGAGGAGGGAGCGAAGTTCCATTTCCTGGCCACGCCGCACCGCATCGTGGGCGACGAGGACGGCAACGTCAAGGGCATCGAAGTGGTGAAGACGAAACTGGGCGAGTTCGACGCCTCGGGGCGGCGCCGGCCGGTGCCGACGGAAGAGATCCGCCGCCTGGAATGCGACACGGTGATCCTGGCGGTGGGCGAGGCCGTGGACCAGGATTTCCTGCGCGCCAGCGGCCTGCGCATCAAGGAAAACGGCACGCTGGAAGTGGACCGCTACTCGATGGAAACCAGCCGCAGCAAGTTCTACGCGGGCGGCGACCTGATCAGTGGCGCGAGCAACGTGAGCAACGCCATGGGGTACGGAAAGAAGGCCGCGCGCAAGATGGACCAGCGCCTGATGGGCACGTATCGCTGGGACAAGATCGACCCCGGCTTCGTGTACAGCAACGCGCCTCCGGGGGAACCGAGCGGCAGCCAGCGCCACAACCTGGAAGAGTTGCCGGCGCGGGAGCGGGTGGAGAGCTTCGTGGAGTCCATGATCTCTCTCAGCCCCGAAGAAACTCTGGATGAAGCCTCGCGATGTCTGCGTTGCGATATCAAGGATCATCACTAAGAGGAACTCCATGCCTGAAAATATTTCCATTCGAATCGACGGGGAGTACGTCCCCGCCCAAGTTGGGCAGACCATCCTCGAAGTCGCCCGCGCCGCAGGCAAGTACATTCCGACGCTCTGCTGGCTGGCCGGCACTTCCTCGGTGGGCGCTTGCCGGCTGTGCATCGTGGAGGTCTCCGGTGTGGGCCGCCTCTTGCCCGCCTGCACCACTCCGGTGCAGGACGGCATGTCTGTCACGACCAACTCCGAGAAGCTGAAACAGTACCGCAAGATCGCCATCGAGTTCCTGTACAGCGAACGCAATCACCAGTGCGCGGTCTGCGTTTCCAACAACCATTGCGAGCTGCAGACGATGGCGCAGCAATTGGGTGTGACCAGCGTGCGCTATCCCTACGCGTACCCGAAGCTCGGGGTGGACGTGTCTCATCCGCGCTTCGTGCTGGATCACAACCGCTGCATCCTGTGCACGCGGTGCGTCCGGGTGTGCGAGGAAGTGGAAGGCGCGCATGTGTGGGACGTGAGCTCGCGCGGCATCCGCAGCATGATTGTGTGCGACATGAACCGCCCCTGGGCGCAATCGTCGAGCTGCACGAATTGCGGCAAATGCGTGCAGGTCTGCCCCACGGGCGCGCTGGCGGAGAAGGGATTCGCGGTGGACGAGATGGTGAAACAAGATCGCAAGTTGTCGCGCCTGGCCGGCAGGCGGGGAGGTCGTTCATGATGAAGAAGGTCCGGCTCGCCACGGTGTGGCTGGACGGCTGTTCCGGCTGCCACATGTCGCTGCTCGATATCGACGAAGCCATCCTGGCCATCGCCAAGCGGGTGGACGTGGTGTACGGCCCGCTGGTGGATGCGCAGGAATTTCCCAAGGCCGTGGACGTGACGCTGATCGAAGGCGCGGTCAGTTCGCAGGACGATCTGGAGAAGGTGCACACCATCCGTCGGTGGAGCAAGCTGGTAGTGTCGCTGGGCGATTGCGCCGTGACGGGCAACGTGCCGGCGATGCGCAACTCGCACCCGGCGCGCAAGATGCTGGAACGCATCTATGTGGAGGGCGTGCAGACAAGCCGTGGAGTCCCCGTCGATGGAGTCCCGGCGCTGTTGCGCCAGGCGGTGCCGGTCCACGAAGTGATCAAGGTGGACCTGTACATCCCCGGCTGTCCGCCGTCGCCCAGTTCGATCGCTTACGCGCTGGGAGAGTTGGTGGAAGGCCGCATGCCGGAACTGGCATCGAAAGTGAAATTCGGGTAGGAGGCACGCCATGAGAAAACTGGTCATCGACCCCGTCACGCGCATCGAAGGGCACGCCAAGATCGATATCTACCTTGACGATGCGGGCCATGTCACCGACACGCATTTTCATGTGACCCAGGTGCGCGGTTTCGAAAAATTCACCGAAGGCCGGCCCTATTACGAGATGCCGGCGATCACGGCGCGCATCTGCGGCATCTGCCCGGTGAGCCATCTGTTGGCGTCGGCCAAAGCCTGCGACGCGATCATGGCGGTGGCCCCGCCGCCCGCCGGGGTGAAACTGCGCGAGCTGATCCACTGCGCGCAGTTCGTGCAGAGCCACGCGTTGAGCTTCTTCCATCTCTCGGCGCCCGACCTGCTGCTGGGCTTCGACAGCGACCCGGCGCGCCGCAACATTTTCGGCCTGATCGAAGAGAATCCGGACATGGCGCGCGCCGGAGTGGCGCTGCGCAAGTTCGGGCAGGAAATCATACAGGGGTTGGCGCAAGAGCGCGTGCACCCCTCGTGGATCGTGCCCGGCGGCGTGAACGCGCCGCTTTCCAGCGAGGTGCGCGACCGCATCCTCGCCGGATTGCCGGCGGCGCGCGCGCTGGGCGAGCGCACCATCGCCTTTTTCAAGACGGTACTGGATCAGTTCGCCGAAGAGATTGCCAATTTCGGCACCGAACCCTCGATGTACGCGGGGCTGGTGGACGGCGACGGCGGCCTGCAATGGTACGACGGCCTGCTGAAATTCCGCGACGCCGAGGGCGCCACGGTGGCTAGCGACATTCCAGCGCGCGACTACGCCCAGTTCATCGGCGAGGCGGCGATGCGGGATTCGTATTTGAAGGCGCCCTACTACAAGCCCATCGGCTACCCGGCAGGCGTCTACCGCGTGGGTCCGCTGGCGCGGCTGAACGTGGCGGACAAGTGCGGCACGCCGGTGGCCGACCGCGAACTGGCCGAGTTCCGCCAGCGCGGCGGTCCGATGGTGCACAGCGCGTTCCACTACCATTACGCGCGCCTCATCGAACTGCTGCACGGGCTGGAGAAGATCGAAGTGCTGCTCAGCGATCCGGAGATTCTGAGCAAGCATGTGCGGTCGCACGCCAGCGTGAACTCGCTCGAAGGCGTGGGGATGATCGAAGCGCCGCGCGGGGTGCTGCTGCATCACTATAAGGTGAATGAAGAGGGCGCCATCAAGTGGGTGAACCTGATTGTGGCGACGGGCCACAATAACCTGGCGATCAACCGCAGCGTCAAGCAGGTGGCGCAGCACTTCATCGACGGCGAGCATTTCAAGGAAGGGATGCTGAACCGGGTATCGGCGGTAGTGCGGGCGTACGACCCGTGCCTGAGCTGCTCGACGCATGCCAACGGCATGCCGGCGCTGGAGGTGGTGCTGCGCGGGCCGGACGGGCGGGTGCTTTCGGTCAGCCGGTGAGCGGGAGTGATGGAAGTACGGAAGATTCTTCTTGACGCGGAGGCGCGGAGACGCGGAGGAAGACGCGGAGAAGACCTTGGGAGACAGGCTCGTCGATTGTCTTTGGAGGTTTTGGGAATACCGAGGCGAGGCGGCCCGAGCGGTTTCTCCAGCGTTTTCTCTGCGCTTATCTCTGCGTCTCTGCGCCTCTGCGTTGAAGAGAATGTTTCAAGCTCCAGCGACCTCTGAGATTAGAATAGAGAGTTGACTCCCCTTATCGAACTGGAAAACGTGACGGTGCGGCGCGAGGAACGCATCGCTTTGGATTGTGTCAGCCTCTCGATCGCGCAGGGCGAGCATGTGGCGATCCTGGGGCCGAACGGGTGCGGCAAATCGACCCTGATTAAGTTGATTTCGCGCGATCTGTACCCCATCCAGAAGGCCGAACCCTGGGCGCTGCGCATCATGGGGCGCGATAAGTGGCGGCTCTTCGACCTGCGCCATCACCTCGGTATCGTGTCCAACGACTGGATGCAGATGTGCACGCGCGACTACTCGGGCTACGAAATTGCGCTCTCCGGCTTCTTCGGCAGCGTGGGCATATGGCCCTATCACCCGGTGACGGCGGAGATGGAGCGCAAGACGCGCGAGGTGATGGAACTGCTCGAAATTACCCACCTGGCGGCGCGCAGCACCAGTGAAATGTCGAGCGGCGAAGCGCGCCGCATCCTGATCGCACGGGCGCTGGTGCACGATCCGCGGGCGGTGGTGCTGGACGAACCCACCACCAGCCTGGACCTGCGCGCCACTTACGAACTGCGCGAAGTGCTGCGCAAACTGGCGGGCAACGGCATCAGTATCCTGATGGTGACGCACCACCTGCCGGATATTATTCCGGAGATGCGCCGCGTGGTGCTGATCCGCGAGGGCCGCGTGGTGCTGGACGGGCCGAAGGAACGGGTGCTGGAAGCGGGCGCGCTGAGCGGGCTGTTCGGCATCCCGGTGGAAGTGCTGGAGCGCGGCGGAACCTACCACGTGCTGTAGTTTTCGCAATAATATCGTTAACTATCCGGCGCGGGAGGCCCGCATCCTGTTAAAATCGTTGCCACACACCATGAGCGAACCAACCAAGAAGCGCCTCTTCGTAACCGATGACGGGCAGAACCTGATGTTCATTTTCATCCTGGTGAGCTCGCTGTTTCTCCTCTGGGGATTCTGCAACGGAATGATCGACGTGATGGACAAGCATTTCCAGGAGGAACTGGGGCTCAACAAATCGCAGTCCGCGTGGGTGCAGTTCGCGCACTACCTGGGCTACTTCCTGATGTCGATGCCGGCGGGGTGGCTGGCCAGCAAGCTCGGATATAAGGGCGGGATCATCACGGGGCTGCTGATCGTGGCCGCCGGCGGATTCTGGTTCATTCCCGCCACGCATATCAACGCCATGGTGCATGAAGGAACGGTATCGCCCACCACGGCATTCGTGGCCTTTCTGGCGGGCGTCTGCATCATCGCCACAGGGCTTACGTTTCTGGAGACCATCGCCAATCCTTACACGACGGTGTTGGGCGCCAAGACGTATGCGGCGACGCGCATCAATCTGGCGCAATCCTGCAACGGCGTGGGCTGGATATTCGGCCCGATTGTGGGCAGCATGTTCTTTTATGGGAAGAACGCGGCGGGAAGGAGCACGGGCAGCGAGACGCTCTACATACCGTACGTGGGCGTGGCCTTGGTGGTGATCGTGATCGCCGCGATTTTTTATGTCGCGAAGGTGCCGGATATCAAGTCGAAGGACGATTACCACCTGGAGGACTCCACTCCGGGGGTGTCGCATTCCATCTGGAGCCACCCGCATTTTGTGATGGCGGTGGCCGCGCAGTTCTTCTACGTGGCCGCGCAGGCGGGCATTTTCAGCTTCTTCATCAACTATATGACGTCGGAAGTTCCCGCGATTCCGGCGTCCTGGAATGCGCACATGAACAACCTGGCCGCCAGTTCGGGCTGGCTGCACAATTGGCTGCTCGGCTGGTTCGAGACCGGTAAAACCGGCGTGCTCTCGATGAGCAACAAAGGCGCTTCGAACCTGGCGTCGGTGGGTTCGATGTGTTTTCTGGTGGGGCGGTTTACGGGCGCCGGCATCGTGAAGAGGTTCCCGGCGCACAAAGTCCTGGGCGTGTACGCGGTGGGCAACGTGATCACCACCCTGCTGATCTTCTCCAAGCTGGGCTGGGTGAGCGTGTTTTGCGTGTTCCTGAGCTACTTCTTCATGTCCATTATGTTCCCGACGATTTTTGCGTTGGGGATTTTCGGCTTGGGCGCGCGGGCGAAAAAGGCATCGGCGTTTATCGTGATGGCAATCATGGGCGGCGCCGTGCTGCCGAAACTGATGGGCGCGGTGGCCGACAAATGGGATATGTCGCGCGGCTTCATCGTGCCCATGTTCTGCTTCGCGTTCGTGGCCTTCTACGGCTTCAACTGGTCGAAATTCAGCAACGCGGAATCGCTGGACCACGTGACGGTCACGGGCGGACATTAAAGTTAGGGGGCAGCGGGGTGGCGCTGTGGCGTTGACGGTTAAGGTGCGAGATGTACAAGCCTTTCTTGCTGAGGCCGGATGGCAGCGCAAGAACACCGAAGGCGACCACCATCATTACACTCATCCGGTCAAACGTGGCAAAGTGACGCTCGTAGGCGAACGGGGCGACGATGTCTCCGCGGGCCTGCTAAACTCGGTATTGCGCCAAGCGGGATTGACCCGGAAGGAATTGCACGTATGGCTGAACCGCTGAAATACACCGTCGTAATCGAGCGCTCCGAGACAGGATACGGGGCTTACGTTCCCGACCTACCCGGATGCGGTGCGACCGGGAAGACTGAAACTGAGGTCAGAGAGCGCATCCGAACGGCAATCGAAATACACCTCCGTAGCATGCGCGAGGATGGAGACCCAATTCCGGAGCCCACATCCACCGCGGCCATTGTGGAAGTGGCGGCCTAGGAAAATTTGGCCGCGCTCACTGCTGGACCGTTAGCGAGACTCCGGTCTGCGTGGGAACACCGCCAATGGTTGCCACTACGGCGGCATCGCCATTGGGAAGATTCGGCACCGTCACGTTGAACTGATAGAGGCCCGATTGCACCAGGCCGGAATACTGCACAGTCGCTGCCTGACCCCCGATGGCGATTTGCACCGTGTTGGCCAGCGGAGCCGCCGTGGCGACCTGTTGCCCCGAGGGCTGCGGCGGAGTTGCGGGACCGAATCCCACGCCGTACAACAGGATGGTCTCGCCGGGTTTGGCTGGTGTGGTCACCGCCCCTGGCAGCAGGTTCGCCGCGCCCACCAGGCTGTAGTCCGCATGGAGCGCGGCCACGTAAGTGCCGTTTAAGGTGAGGAACGCCGGCGCAAAGAGGCTCTTTTGCGCGGTCACGGCGTTAGTGGCCTGTTGTGCCGCGGTCACCTGGACCTGGACCGGACCCACCGTAGCATCGTCGGGAGCCAGCACGTTGATTTGCGAGGGGCTGATGTAATCGATGTACGCGGGCAAGCCGTTGATGGTGACGGATACGCCCTCGAGGGAGGTTGGCAGCATGCCGTTGACGATATCGCCGGCCTGCCACTGGTAGGTGCTTTGCGAAAGATTGGCGCCAAAGATGGCGACCCAACCGCCGGAAGCGATGCCGGGCTGGAAGCTGCCGGCGTTGACCACGGCGGTAACCGTGCCCGCCGGCTGCGTGCCTTGCACTACGAGCGTTACCGCAACGGAGACGGGACTCACGGTGGCATCCGTGGCGGCAACGGTTACGGCCGTGGCGTAGGACCCGGCCGCCAGATTCGCCGGGTTCACGGAGACGGACAGGGTACCGGGAGCATTGCCGGACGCGGCGGAAAGGACGGCCCAATACGCGCCGCTGGAGGCCGTCCAGGAGAGCGCGCCCACGCTGCCGTTGGCGATCGAAATATCCTGTGACGCCGGAGCGGCGCCGCCGGCTGTGTACTGGAACGTGAGCGCTTGAGGCGCGACCACCAGCGACGCCGGCGCGGCGGTAACGGTCAGCGTCACGGCGATCGATACGGGGCTGTTGCTCACTCCCGTTGCCGATATCTGAACGGTCCCGGTGTAAGTGCCGGCGCTCAGGCCCGCGGGCGCGAAAGACACCGCGAGAGTCGACGGAGCCGTGCCCGTTGTTGCGGACAAGGTCAACCAGGAGGCGGTCGCCGCGGCGGTCCAGGCGAGCGTGCCGGTCCCGCTGTTGGCGATCTGGACGGACTGCGCCGCCGGAACCGTTCCGCCCGTCGTGTAGGCGAATTGCAGACTGGCCGGAGTGGCCGCGATGGTGGCGGTGGGAGCCAGCATGATCCCCATAGAATCGGCTCCCGTTGCCGCGTTCACCTGGAGTGTCGCGAAGCCCGTCAGACTGGCCGGAAGTTTCACCGCGATGGCCCCGCTCTGCCACGAAGTAACGGTCAGGGTCTGGGCCGTGCTGGAGCCGGCCGGAGTGACCGAAACATTGCAGCCACTGCACTGCGAGCCAAGGTTGGCGCCGTTCAGGGTGATGGTGGAACCCGCGGCCACGGCCCGCCCCGGCGCCGTGCCGGACAGGGGAGTGGCGTTAAAAACAGCCGTGCCTAACTTACAGCGTGTGGCCACGAAGTAGCCCGCCGTGGCGGCGACCGACCCGCAGGTGATGGTCCCAAGCGATGTGCTGGTAGCACCGAAGGCGCCGGTCCCGTAGACAAAGTCGGTGTAAAAGATGGTATCGGTATCGCCGCCGTTTTGGAGTAGCTGGGTTCCCCAAGTAGCTTGAGTCAGGTCCGTGACATAGCTCGCATTGGTGCCCTGAACCGCGAAGAATATGCCCCCGTTGGTGGCTAAATACGCGTCCGACGCCGGCGCCGTTCCGACAGACGACCAAGCCGTGGTGCCAGCCAGAAAGGAGCGCACAATCTGGCCGGTGTAATGATTGGTATCGGTGACATTGGCGATGCCCGCGGCATTGCAGTTGAAGGTTCCGAAGCTCAGGTTGGTAAACGATGCCGGGTCGATGTGGCAATACGGCACAATGCGGGTGGTGGATAGCTTCTGGACCATAAAACCGAGTGAGGCGCTGGTGGTAGATACCAGCCCGTCACTGGCATTGGCCAGCACGATACTGGATGACACGTTGGGGGTATCGAGACCGGCATTGCCTACGATCGCGATGGCGTCGACGCCCCGCACATCGTCGCCGTGCTGGTTCCAGGTTGCCAGGTTCCACAAGAATGAGCTACCCGGCGCCATTTCGACACCCTGCGTTCCCGTCCCGATCAAAGTCGCATAAGTGCCCACCACGAACGAGCCGAAATTCGGTGTGGCGATCAAGACCAGCTTGCGAACCAGCGTGTTGACCGGCGGTGTGTACGTCTGGTTGGGCTGAAGCCCGGCAAGGTATGCCCTGGCAATCAAGCCCCCCATACTGTGGGCGACCAGATCGATCTGCGGCACCTGCGTGCCATCGTCGTATTGAATCCCGTTGAGAAAGGCGCCCAGGTCGTTGGCCAACGTCTCAATCGATTGGTTGGGGTCCTCCAGGCAGTTGTCGAACAGATATACCACCGGCACGCCATCCGAGACAAGATACTGGGCCAGATTGCCGAATGTGGTCGCCGAGGTGGTGGCTACCGTACAGGATCCGGTGAAGCCGGCAATCCAGCCGTTTATGAGCACCACGGGGGGGCGTGTTGTACCATTTGGCACAGTCACGAGAGGATTCACGACCACATCCAAGGTGGTTTGGCGCTGCTCGCCGGTTTCACTGGTGGCCGACAGCGTAACGGTGTACTCGCCTGGCTTCGCTTTCGAGGACCCGGCGAGCAGGATCCGGTCTTGCGTCTGGTTCGGAGCGACCACCAAGCCGGAGGTTTCCTGGCCTTCGATGGCCAGGCGGCGCGCCTTGGCATGCACCAGAAAATCGAGGGTCTCGGGTGGCGCCGAAATCTCGACCGGTTCGCCGATGCGGACTTCATACCGGGTTTTCAGCAGGGCCATCGGCTTGGCCTGCTGGGTTTGGGACGCGGCGCAGATGGCACTGCACAAAAGCAAACCGGCTGTGTGGATCGCCCGGCTGAAGGTAGTACGCCCACACTCCATTTCTTGACGAAACATCCTATTACGAAGGACGAAGCGGTTCCCCGAAACGCGCAGGAGATTTAGGTGGCTAGTGTTCAACCCCGGTCGCTCAGGAACTCCACCTGGTTCCGCATCCCCCGGCAATGCACGGCCGGCCGCGGCGAATGTGGGGACGTCGAGAGATCAGACTGCCTATCCCGGTGACGGTGGCCATCGATTTCGAGTGTAACGCACGGCGGAAGCATGGGAAAACTTTGAGCGGAGCCTGTGCTGCGATGCACAAGGCAGAGCCTTATGCCACTGTTACGGAGCGGCCTGTGCCGCGCTCGGATGGGACAGGCCAGGAGGCCTGTCCTACTGGCGATCGAGGATGATGGCGGTGCCGTCGAAATCGCCGCGGAGATTGACGTTGAGGCCGACCTGCATGAGGTAGGCGCCACTCAACTGGGGCTGTCGCTCCACCAGCTTATTGTTGACCGATTCCACCTTATACAAGGCGCGTTCGTCGAGGCCGCGCAGGCGGATGGTGGGCGCGGCGGTGTTGTACTGCTGCGAGTGGCGCAAGGCGAAGACCACGGCCTGTTTGCCATCGGCGGCCACATACTGATTCACCGTGACGTCGTTGGTGCGCGGGCTGGCCAGACGGTAGAGGTCGCCCGTCTGCACGGTGGCGCGAATTCGTTTGTACGCGGCGATCATGTTGGCGGCGAGCGTGGAATCGGCTTCGGAGAACTTATTGAGATTGCTGCCCACGCCGAGCGCGCCCTGCATGGCGGTGAGGAAGCGGAAGGCCAGCGGCGTGCTGCGCCCGTTCTGGTTGGGCACGTCGGTGACCCAGGCGGACATGATCTTTGCCGGGTAGGCCATGGAGAAGCCCTCCTGTATGCGTTGGCGGTCGAAGGCGTCGGTGTTGTCGCTGGGCCAGACCTCGTCCACGCGCTGGAGCATGCTGAGATCGATGCGTCCGCCGCCGCCGGAACAGGATTCGATTTCGAGGTTGGGGTGTTTGGCGCGCAGGCGGTCCAGGATTTCGTAGAGGTTGCGCACGTACTGCACCCAGATTTTGCGCTGATCGGCGGGAGCGGCTTCGGGCCAGCCGGGTTCGGAGAACGACCGGTTCATGTCCCACTTGAAATAGCGCACGTTGTATTCCGTGGCGAGTTTGTCGAGGAAGCCGAAGATGTACTCCTTGACGTCGTTGCGCGCCAGGTTGAGGATCATCTGGTTGCGCAGCTCGCTGCGCGGGCGATCGGGGAAATTGATCACCCAATCGGGGTGGGCGCGGTAAAGATCGCTGTTGGCGTTGACCATCTCCGGCTCTACCCAGAGGCCGAAATCCATTTTCAGGCCGTTGACGCGATCGATGAGTCCTTTGAGCCCCTGCGGGAATTTTTTCGGATTGACGGTCCAATCGCCGAGGCCGGCGTGGTCGTCATTGCGCGCGCCGAACCAGCCATCGTCCATGACGAAGAGTTCCACGCCGAGTTTGGCGGCTTTCACGGCAAGGTCCTTCTGTCCCTGTTCGTTGACCGCGAAGGTGGTGGCTTCCCAGGAGTTGTAGAGCACGGGGCGGAGGCGCGAAGTGGCGCCGCCGGGGAGGATCTGCTCGCGGGTGAAGCGGTGGAGTATGCGCGATGCGGGGCCGAAGCCGGCGGCGGAGAAGCCGCCATAGAAGGGCGGTGTTTCCAGGGTTTCGCCGGGTTTCAGGGGATAGGAGAAATCGAAACTGTTGAAGCCTCCGGTGACGCGCACCTGGCGGTAGGGGGTCTGTTCGATGGACATGCGCCAGTTGCCGCTCCAGCCGAGGGCGCCGAACCAGACGGAGCCGTGCTCTTCGCCGGCGTCGCCGGAATCGATGGCGAACCACGGGTTGAAATTATGGCTGGTGTGGCCCTTGCGGCTCTCCAGCACCTTCTGGCCTTCGTGGATGGGCTCGTGATTCACCTGGGTCTCGGCGGCCCAGCGGCCGGAGAGATAGGTGAGTTGATAGCCTTCGCCCGGGGGCAGGTTCCAGGTGGCCGATTGCGCGCTCTCCACGGTGAGAGAGCGCTCGGTGGCATTGCGAATGGTGGCGGAGCGGCGCAGGATGCCGTGATCGGGATAGACGCGGTAATGGAGGGTGACTTCGATGGCGTCGTTGAGGTCTTTCAGGACGATATCGAGATCGTTGCCGGCGATCTTGTGGGAGGCGTAGCGCAGCACCAGGTCGCGATTGCCGTTGTCGCGGGTGATTTTGAGGGCGGGCTCGTAGTAGCGCGGGCCGCCCCAGCCGGGGAACTCTTCGGCTTCCAGCATCTGGCGGGGGTCGAACGAGGAAATATCGCGGCGTTCGGGCGGCGCGGCCAGATCGTCGATGCGCCACAAGGGAGCGCCCCAGTAGAGATGGCGCAGCGCGCCATCGGCGCCGAGCCCCATGGCGTAGGAACTCTGGCGCGTGGTCAGAAGCCAGATCTTGCGGGAGTCGGAGTATTGGATCGACTGGGCGGAAAGGGTAAAAACCGAAAGCAGGAGTAGGGCGGATGCGCGGTGCATGAACAGAGGGTAACTCACTGCCGGCCCGGATGGCGTTGGGTACGGCGAGTCCGGCGCCAGCCACCCCTCTCACCGAGACGGAGCAGCAGGCCCCACCACTGAGGCGCTACTTCAGGGCGCGGTCGAAGAAGTCCACGGTCATCTGCTGCAATTGACGAACGGCGGCGCCGGTGACCCCGTGCGTCTTTTGCGGGTACAGCATGAACTCGAACTGTTTGCCCGCCAGTTGCAGCGCGTTGGTCATTTGCAGGGTGTTCTGGAACAGCACGTTGTCATCTTCGAAATTGTGGAAGATGAGCAGCTTGCCCTTCAGATTCGCGGCTTTCGCGGTGAGCGCCGTTTGCTGATAACCGTCGGGATTCTCCTTGGGGAGGCCCATGTATCGCTCGGTGTAGATGGTGTCGTAGTTGATGAAGTTGGTCACCGGCGCGCCGGCCACGCCCGCGTGGAACACGTCGGGCGCGTTGACCACGGCGTTGATGGTCATGAAGCCGCCGTAACTGGTGCCCGTGATGCCGATGCGCGCGGGGTCGGCGAACCCCAGCGAGACGAGGTATTTCACGCCGGCCACCTGGTCGGCCAGTTCGGCGACGCCGAGCTGGTGATAGATGGCGGTCTCGAAGGCGTGGCCGCGCCCCATAATGCCGCGGTTCTCGCACTGCCACACCACGTAACCCTTGTGGGCGTAGACCTGATCGATGCTCACACCGCTCCACGAGTTGTGGATGGGCGAGCCGACGCCGGGGCCGCCGTAGACATCGACGATCACGGGATACTTCTTGCCGGGCTCGAAGCCGGCGGGCTTGATGAGGCGCCCGTAAAAGTCGCTGCCATCCGGACCTTTGAACTTGACGATCTCGGTGGGCCGTATGTCGTACTGGTCGGCCTGCGCGCGGTCGCTTTCGCGATAGACGCCGAGTTCGGCGCCGTCGCCGGAGTGCAGGGTGGTGCGGCCAGGGGTGGTGAGATTGGAATACGTGTCCAGGTAGTAGGCGCCTGTGGGGCTCATCGATACGGAGTGGGTGAAGTTGGCGGCGGTCAACTGGCGCTTGCCTGCGCCATCGAGCTTGATGGTGTACAGGTGCCGCTCGGTGGGCGTGGGCTCGCTGGAAGTGTAATAGAGGCGGTCGCCGGCTTCGTCCACCGCGTTGATGGCGGTGATTTCCCAGGCGCCCTTGGTGAGTTGGCGCACGCTCTTGCCATCGTTGGAATAGAGAAAGATGTGCCGGAAACCGGCGTCGCGCTGGCTGGTCCACAGGAAGCGCTTGCCATCCTTGAGGAACTCGATATCGCCCTCCAGATTGATCCAGTACGGGTCGTCCTCCTGGAAGATGCGCGTGGCTTCGCCCGATTCGGCATCGATGGCGACCATCTCCAGCTTGTTCTGCACGCGGTTCAGCCGCAGGATATACACGGCGCGCGCATTGGGCATCCAACCGGCGCGCGCGATGAGATAGGCGTTGCGCGTGTCGCCCGTTTCGAGCCATCTGGTGGGGCCGCCGGTAGCGGCAATCACGCCCAGGTGGACGTCGGGATTGTTCTCGCCGGCCTGCGGATAGCGCTCGGGCTCGGCGAAGGCGCGCGTGCCGAGCATATCGGCGTGCGGGAAGACCGGCTCGCGGCTGGAATCGAATTGCAGGTAGCAGAGCGATTTCGAATCGGGCGACCACCAGAAGCCGGTGCCCAGGTACAGTTCCTCAGGGTAGACCCAATCGGGGATGCCGTTGCGCAGCGTATCGGTGCCGTCGCGCGTGAGGCGCGTCTCCTTGCCGGAGGCCACGTCCACGGTATAGAGGTCCCACCCGCGCCGGAAGGCCACCATGCGGGCGTCGGGCGAGAGCTTGGCGTCCAATTCCGCCACCGGCGTTTTGGTGAGCTGCTCCCACTTGGCGGTGTCGGTGTGGATGAGGAACAGGTCGCCGCCGGCGCTGTAGAGCATCGTCTTGCCGTCGCCGGAGAGCTGCATGCCGCCGGCGCGGGCGCGGCGATTGGTCCAATCGGTGGGACCGTCGTCGGACGGCACGTTCACCGCCGCGGCGTCGATGGACGTGGTGTCGATCAGCAGCTTGGAAGCTTTGGTGGCGGGGTCGTAGAGCATGAGGCTGCGCCCCTGGCGGATGACGAAGCTTTTGCCGTCGGGCATCCAGGTAGGAGCGCCCGCGAAGCCGGCGGCGCCGCGTCCGCCGCCGCGTCCACCCGCCGCGAGAGTCTCCAGCGTAATGGGCTGCTTCTGGGCGAACGCGGAGGCTGCGAGGAGAAGAATGCTGAGCTTCGTCATAGGTGCGATTGTAGCAATCTGGCGCGTTAGAGCACGTACCTGCGCAGGGGGTGGCCCTCAGGCAGGCGCAACAGACCGGGCGTCTCCAGCGCGGTCATTGCAATTTGCGGGTGAGCGCCGCCAGGGCCGCCAGCAGATTGCCGATCGCCTGCTTCGACTTCTCGTCGGTCAGATTGCCTTCGGCGTCGCACCGCTGGCCGGCCAGGCCGATCATGACCTCCGGCTTGTTGACGGCGTGCATGTCCAGAAACACAAAGCACTGGCGCAGGTGATACTGTGCGCGCGCCGTCCCCAGCATGCCGGGCGAAGCCCCCATGATGGCGGCCGGCTTGCCCGCCCACGAGTTATCGCCATACGGGCGCGAGGCCCAGTCGATGGCGTTCTTGAGCACGCCGGGGATGGAGTAGTTATATTCCGGTGTGGCAAAAAGAATGGCGTCCGCGGCGCGTATGCGGGCTTTGAATTCGGTGACGATGGCGGGCGGTTTACCCTCGTCATCCTGGTTGTAGGGCGGAATGCCCAGCAGGTCGAGGACTTCGAGAGCGACTCCCTGCGGCGTTAGTTGTTGCGCCGCCCGCAGAAGGCCGCGATTGAGGGAGCCCTTGCGCAGGCTGCCGCAGATACCCAGAACGGTGATTGGTGCGTCCATTATTCAATTGGAACACGGGCAGTTGACCAGTTATTCCCACACTATCCGGCGCATCTAGTTATAATACGGCCTGATAGTATGCTATCCGGAGGTACGTCATGAATGTCTCCCGCAGAAGCTTCTTCCATGCAGTGGCCGGGGTTGGCGGCTTAAC